>JAAUXT010034341.1_pt1 | contig 95660 bp, 102 predicted proteins | sample 7278171 | NCBI WGS metagenome assembly JAAUXT01 (sample SAMN14350112, study PRJNA611818) | marine sediment metagenome | isolation source: surface marine sediment (1.8m) | place: French Polynesia: Moorea | collected 2018-08
ACACTTTCAAACTCGCGTTCACAGATTTTGCCTCTTGATGCCTATAGGTGATTTTCACCATCACCATACATTATACAATGTATGCTTCAGGGTTCAAATCACCTAAAAAGTGCTAAAACGGAAAACGGTGTGCCTCAAAATGAAAATCCGCAGTGAAATATCAATGTTGCGCCGTTGAATTTGTGACTCTGCGACAACAGGTGCTCTGATCTGGGTGATCTGATGTGAAAAAAACTCACACCCCGTTGAATCCCCGCAAATGACAGGAGCCCGTAGAGCACCCCTCTCTGATTCTGCCCCGTTAATGACAGGTTCCCCGGCGAGTGCAAAGTAAAGAGAGGCAGCCCTGCGAATAATGGGGTAAAATTGGGTGATTGTCGAGAGCTCCGAGGCGCACAAAGGATTCCTCTATTACCTGCCCTGTTCCTGCCAACATTTCAATTGCAGCCGAAGTGAAAAACACGAGTCGAGATGAGAAGGCGAGGAATTGTCACAGCGGTGATGCTGGACGTTCAAAAGTGATCGGGGAAATTATTATGTTCGTGAAGAATATTTCACACTCGCGTGATTTCGTGTTGCTCGTGATCGGTTTGACCTTCGGTTCAGTTTTCCTTTTCTGAGGAAATTGTGTGTTTGAAATTTGTTCAGAATTCTGTGCATTCGTGAGCCTCACCTCGCTCGCCTGGGCAGACTCGGAGGGATATTGAATTATCCGGGCGAGTAGCCGTGATTCGTATCGCGCGGAGCAACATCGTGAGCTGCGTCCCGGACGGACGCGACGTGACGGTCCCGCGGGGCGACGCGACGCGACGCGACGCGACCCGAGCCCCGTCCGGCTCTTGCTGCGCCTCCAGGTGTGAGGAGGACCCGGCTCTTCCATTGAAACATTGCTTCCAAACATTTTGGCTGGTTTCTGGACTGCAAGCCTTTTTACCTTGAATGTGGACGGAAATGTACAGGCCAGAACAGATGCAGGTTCAGTTTCATCAGCCATGAAAGCGGTCACTTGATTTGTGCGCACACTGTTGTTTTCAAGCGTTGTGTATTGTGACAAAGTTCGGCCTTGCAGCTGGTGTTCCAAAGCGAACCTACTGCAGCAAGAATTCAGAAAACATGCCGGTTGCAGATTGGTCCCAATTGTGCACACGAGTTTGGCTGCGTTTGATGCTGACCCACGCCAAGAACTGACACTTTTTGATGCCCGTAAAAATTTGGCTTCAACTGCAGCTCAAGTTTTTCGGGAAGCACTGTGACTGCCTCAGGGGAGTGCTTGGCATGTCAACATTCTGACCCATAGGACAGACCACTCTCGTCTTGCCAACTGAGTTCAGACTGCGACAGCATGACGTGTCTTTGCACCAGTCGTACGTCTGTTGCCTTGAGCAGACCAAACCTGTGTCGGGGGCAGAGGGATAAAGGAACGGCTACGCGGTTTGATCTGAGATAAACCCCGCAGTAAATTGACTCTTTGTCTCGACTCAATTGGGCATCAGAGCTGCGGCGTGTTTCCTCAATGATCTCTGTTTAATTTGCCGTGCGATTGATTTTGGTCCTGCAGGGACAGACCTGGCGCTCCGAGATTTTCTTGTCTGACTGATATGTCTTGTGTTCTGCAGCTGAGAGCAAAGACGGAGCTTCCCAGAGCATTTTCATGTGCAGTGTCTTCTTTGAGCGGTGGGTGTGTCTGCATGTCCCTGGACGCGTGTTGGCTTCGGAGTGGATGGAGGATCGGTGAAGGGACCTCTGCGCCACTGTTTCCTTGATACAGTTCGAATCTTTCTGGCTTGAAGCGCTTCTGTTTCCCTCCTCCCTCAATAGCAGAGCAGCCTGGTCTCACCAGTGATCATCAAAATATAGAAACCAGCGTCACTGTGTGAAGACACAAGAGAAGAACGTTGCCGAGAGTGAGCGAAAACATCAGAGTGAAAACAGTGGCAGGAGGAGGGAATTGCGGCTTGACGCATCAAATGGAAAAAGTGCCATGTGCAAAAAGCTAATATTTGCGGAGTGAGTGATTTTAATAACGATGGTTATGATTTGCCCGCAGCGTCCCCCGTGCGTTGATATTGCGCACACTTCACACGTTCGTCTGTTGTCTCTGCCAATTTACCCGGAGTGGATTCAGGAAGGACGCTCACACAGAGGCTTGGATTGGGGTCTCAGTGCTGGTGGCTGTTTGCGAAGACAGCGTGGAATTCTACACTGAAGCAGTGACTGGATCCTTGTGTCTTCTCGGCCTAATGTCTGCTCCAGCTTTGTCTCTTGCCGAACTGTTCTGGATCCGTGAAACAACACTGGGAATGGAAAGGGAAATATTTGCTTGGATCAGACCAATTCACGTGGCAGAAAGAAAGGCTTTTCCCTCGGGTTATTGTTTTGAACGCAGCCGGATGGATTTTCATGGTGGTAGCAAAATCATGCCTTTCCTGTCTGTTTGAACGAGACCATTCTCCTCAGCGACATGTGGGTCTGAATCGCAGCCCCGTCAGGGGAAATCACCCAGATTCAAGGTTTGCGCTCTGTGACACATTGGAAGACACTGATTTTCGCTACTTCTCTCTTTCGCGGCCGACGTTTCTTGCAAACTGCTGGTTAAGTTGGGAAAAGGTCACAACACAAGACTACGTAGCAAGTTTTCACCAGCAGATTCGTTTTGTGAAATGAACGCCAGCGTCACACAATGGCCGGTGGTTGCATTTTCACGCCTGTTTCACACCAAATGCGTCATGCGTTGCGCGCCAAATCAGTGACCACTGCGTTGACATTGCGTCTCATCCCTCACTGGTGTTTCTAGAACGAGTACCTATGACACAGGTTGCCCAGCGGTGCGTGGAACAATTGTGACTGACGCGTCTGTTGTATTTTTCAGCTGTTTGAGGAGCTGCGGTCGGCGGAGCAGCTGCAGAAACTGTCGACCGTCGCCCAGACGTGTCCACATCACCTGGTGAGTATCAAAGTGACGAAATGGTCCAGAACCCTGACTGAACCAAGATACATGGGCGTCTGGCTGTTTTGATTCTCCCTGAAATGGTCATGCACTCAGGTTGGGTTCCACCTGAGATAGCCAGGCACCCACAAATGCAATGAAGGACTCCGAGTGGCCCACATCCAGGTCAGGAGCAACCAGCGTCACTCAATATGGCCGGACACTCAAATCCGGATGAAAATTGTCATTTCGTTTTGCCGGTCAGCCAGCTGGCAAAAATTCTGCCATGTACGAGTGCCATGGATGGCAGAGAGATTCCACCAAACATGACAGATACAGGGCTTGTAGTTTCGACGTGGCTTGTAGTACACAGCGCCGAACACGATGCTTCACGTCTGTGCGCGACATTTGCAGTGAATTTGCTATGTTTACTCATTTGACATTGATATGCACTGTCGGGATATTTTTACCTTGTCTGTAAATATTGTGTTTTCCCTGGACCAACCTGATGTGTACATGGTGTGTGAGTGTGGATTGAGTGGGGGTCACTCCGAAGCGATGCGTGCGTTTGTTTGGTGCTCATGGATTGAAGGCAAAGACACGAATCTCATTGGAAAGACAGGACATCCCTCCCTCTCTGTGCTCGGTCTTCCACTCATCTTGATTGTGTTGGTGGTTCTGAAGCGCGCCTCTCGTCTTCTCCTGTGGCACTTCTGTCGGTCATGCGTATCTCTGTGTGTTGGACTGTCTGCCGTGGGCGTGGACGTGTTGACGTCCGTTTCTTTCTGTCGTGAAGACTTCCCTCAACCTTTACCTGCTGCTCTTGATGTGCACCAAGCTGCGTATGCGCGCGGGACACGGTGAGACTCAGGGGAGGGAACTCAGCAGGTCTGTTTCAGAACCTGGATGGTGTTGGTTGTTGTTTCACGCATCTTCAGGGGACAAATTTTTATTTCAAACCCGTTGTTTGCTTCACACAGCAGTCGACTCCGTGCGAACACTTTGATGTTTTTTGTTATGGTTTATTGCTCGGCCAATAAAATCCCCCGAGATATTGTGGTTTGAACATATTGAGCCGGGTCTGCGAAGGAGATGCGCAAATATTGGTGTAACCTAGCTTCTCGCATGTAACAACACTCCCGGTTCCCCGCATCTCGGCACCGGAGCACAGATCGGGGGGGGGGGGGTCAGCGCAACGTTCTGGGCTGCGTCAGGTAGTGAGAGTCCACCGAGAGATGAAACTCTCTCGATGGACCGTGTTTGACAGAACACACAAGTGAATCAAAGAAAAGATCTACAGCAAAGAATGGCTTGAAAAGCTTCAGGTGCTGAAGCGTTTCAATGCTCGAACATAAAAAAACAGTCGTTTTCGGCTTCAGGGTCCTCGAATGTGCCGGGCAGCGCACATCACGAGCGCTTCTGTTCCCTGTTACACAGTTTGCTCCAAACACTGTGCCTTGTCACTGCAGTTGCAGTGACGCCAGCTCCGTCCAGTTGCGTCGTTTCAGGGAGTCGTCAGTGACTCGTCACGCTTTCGCTTGAACAGGGACGTAACGCGTGACCCATCCAGTGTAATCAAGGTGTGGTTTGGGGCCCACATTCCAGAGCGTGTTCCCTGGATCGACGGGTGTGTGTGGAGGCAAACCCCACGGTTGATAGGCCACTTGTGTTGTGTTTTGATTGCTTATCTTGTTGGTGAGAGTGCTTCGCTCGAGATCCCTTAAAGATAAGTCATTCTAGTGTTTGCACGCAATGGAATTGTCGTTGATATGAACGTGCGAACTGCAGAGTAATTGGGTGGCTCAGGCTCGGGAAGGGGGCACCACCTCTTGGAGTCGAGTGGCACAGCGTCCAGTGCTGCTTCCGACACACCACGCCACGACACCTTTCTGTCAGTGTCGAGTATAAAAATCACGATCTTGGCCTCTCCACTGCAACCTGCCACACTGTCAATGCGTTTAACCTGTGAAGGATGCAAGGGCAGACACGAATGTTTTGAGGAAGAAACTTTTCTGGAGAACTCCACACATTGCACTGTGTTGACTCACGCCAGCGAGATTTCTGCAGGCACCCTAGGTGGTCCTCAAAGTCACAAATCATAAAACAAAATAATCTTGACAGCACTATCATGCGGGAAAAAAGTGAGAATTATGTTTTCAACAGGAGCGACACTGTTGACAGCTGCTGCAAAAAGTGGTGAAATGACTTCCAGATTTTCACCAAATTTCACGTGAGCTTCACTGATGCACAAGCGCTGAAAAAGTGGCAAGTTGGTCCAGTATTTCAATGCGTGGAAAAGTTTTCACTCACATTTGTTGGGGAAAACTTCGAGTTTCTGTTATTTTCTGGTTTCTGGTTTCTGGTTTGCGTTTGTGTCGCTTTCCTTCGGTCTGTGTGTGTGTGTGTGTGTGTGTGTGTGTGTGTGTGTGTGTGTGTGTGTGTGTGTGACTGTCCGTTTGCACGCAATCCAGTGTGTCAATGTCTCTTGGTGCAATGCTGAATTTTGTCATGACCTGACTCTGTGTTCTTGTGTCGTTCCAGGGACGGTTCTGGCACTGCATCAACGAAACCTTCTCAGGTGAGTCCAGCTTTGGTTCTTCAAAACTGAGCATTGTGTTCCTATACGTACAAGAACAAGCCTCCGAAGTTGAAATCAACGTCCTGTTGGGCTGAAGCTTTGTGAGTTGAACGCCCAACAGCTGTTCTCTTGCGCCGTGGAAGAGACACTTTTCCGTTGGAGTTTCCTGTGACCACTGCATTTGTGTCCGAGTGCTTTAGTTCATCAAAAACATGAACATCGCAGCTGACCCAACTGTACATTTTGACGTGTTTGCCGCTGATTCTCCTGTTCTAAGTCCCTGTTGTGTGGTCTGCTCATCTTTCGCTGGTCGGAGCGTCAGGCCGGTGATATTCAAGCCGACTAATCGCCTTTGTAATCAATACTAATCTGTAGCGACAAAGGGGCCGCTCCTTCTCCCCTCCCCGTGGAACCAGAGACTGGAGAGAGTAGATGTTTTCACCGTTTGACTTCTGAACTGACGATCATGTCTTGGACTCGTACATCTTGGACTCGAGGGAGTGGTGGTCCATCCAGAGGATTTTGACGTTGAAAGTTTTGGTTCACAAAACAACAGAAGGAATCTGATGGCGTCAGCTGATGAGTGGGTCTGTCAAGTTTTCACAGATGTTTCGAGACTGCATTGCTGCACATTTTGTAGATCATCTGGCACAATTTATGTGCTTCACCTGCCTGAGAGTGGAACATTTCAAACTGCGTGCGTCACAGGTTGCATCCCTGCACATGTTGATTCAAGTCCCATGGCTTGCACAAAGACGCATTCAACGTGAAGTTAGCAAGAAGCAAGGCACTCTTCCTGTCTGTGGTGTCAGGGTGTCTTTTGCTCGCGAGTGAACCCTGGGCCTCCCTCCCGGCCGAGTTGTGCAGCACACTTGGCGCTGGAGTGCGTGTTTGATTAGAGTCTGAGTGTTGTGTACTTTCCCAGGCGGACGTGAGGTACTCGGGGTTTGCAGAGCGACAACAAAAGGTTATTGGTCGGTAATAGCCATGGATAGACCAGAAACCCACACAAGAAAGGAAAAACTCACCAGGGTTCGGATATGAAGACAGGTTGGGTGCTGGAGTACAGCACTTGCACGGCCAGTGCCAGAGTTTTGGACTTTTACGAGCAATTTGCAAGATGGATTGTTTCCCCAGCAGGTTCTTTTCTCTGGATGACAATGAGTTGTGTGCTTTTATTGCACAACTCGGAATGGTCCCATGTGGCGAGATAGATTAGAAACAAAACTGTTCGTGTGAGGCTGGAGGCACTGACTTGGTGCGCCTTCGCACATTGTCAACAGAAAGCGAAGACCAGTCTGCGATCTCGACAAACTAAAGCTGGAGAAGTGTGAAAAATTCAGACACACACGATTGGTTGCACGCAGATTTGCGGTCTCCTCCTTTGGGCAGGTCTGGTGAGGCACCACGCTGGGAAGTATTTCCAGACCCCTGATATATAAAAGTACATGGCCCGAGTCCCAGTGCTCACAAAGTTGTGAACACGCTCGCTATGCTTTGCCCACAGCTAATGTGCTGTGAAATGCAACACAATTAGGAGGAATTTTAATACACTCGTGAACTCTTCTGTTCGCCAAGAAAGACCTCGTTCAATTGGAGAGTTCCTGGGATGTTATTTGATGTGAAGTACTGATTCAAATGGGAATTCGATCAGAAGAGCGGATCCAGGCACGAGCGCACACCGGAGCGACGCGCGATATCCTCGCTTTGGCTGTGTCTTGTTGAAGGTGGAACAATGAAATGTGGGATTGAAATGTCAGTGGTTGTCTTGACGTTTGCTTCGTCATCGGTGCGCAGTATAGATCTGTTGAGTCTGACCATGTTTTGACGTGATTGTGGTGGCGTTCGAGTGAGTCTCAAGAAACTGCTTCAATCTGAAGTTGGGAAGTCTGCAGAGCCACAAGGGGCAAGCTGCACAAGAGATCTCCTGTTGAGATTCTCATCACACCAGAGCTTTGGCTGGATCCGTCCAAAAAATGCGGAATGGTTCAGGAACGAATGAAGAGTTTGGACCGGAGGCATGTTCACATGCGCTGCGGTTGGTTCTCTTTGGAACGGTGCGCCAGGCCTGGTGTCCTCTGAATACCTGCCAACAGGATTTGTGTCAAATGCCTCGTGAAAAAATTCTTCCTTTTGGCACCTCGTGCACGTTGATGCAGTGAAAAAACACACTTGGGACTGATTCTTTTTCTTTGCAAGAAAAGAACTAGAGTCTGAATTGTGGGAGACGGTCGAGTGTTGTAGAGCGGCAGGAAAACGGCGACGCAGGTGGTTTCTGTCTGCTTCTGATTGCGTCTGTTTGAAAGCAAGCGCCAAAAACGTCATTGATGAACATTTTCAGTGTTTGAAAAAACAAGGACTGAAATTCACGCGTCGCAATATTGGAGCACCGTGGGGACAGAGACTGCTGTCAGCACCAGTTTGATGTGATGAGCCTGACTGACAGATCTTTTTTCACAGTGAATACAGAAATATTTTTCCGCGGCATAAATACGAGGTGGATCCGTGGCTCATTGTGTATTCAGCACCACCGTCGCTGAGAGCGGGATGATGACAATGCCTTTTAAAGGAAGGGGTACATCGTCTGATATCAGATGGACCAGAGGCTTCAGGCAAAGAGCAACACTCTGAGGGACTAAGAGATTCTCATGCAGCTTCCCGCGTGGATCTGCTTTTCTCACAAAAAGCTCGGATTTCATGAAGTTCAGTTTGCGGATTCATAGGGTTGTTTGCTGTGGGATGCAGTTGTGACAAGTTTGCACAAATATGGCGTGTCCAGTGTGAATCAAATCTGAAGTGAGTTTTGGGTCTCGAGCGAGGGCCACTCTGCAGGTGGAATACGCTATGCCGAAGAAACTCCCGATGTTCCTGCTGCTTGTCGCCACATTTGGTAAGAGCCGTTCGTTTTTCACACCTACCAATTGCAAAAGCCCCAAAACGGCACAAGGGTACGATACGCGCTGTTGTTCTTTGCGTCTTGAAAGACGCGGAATGCGCGAAAACAGTCTTTAGATTACATGAATGCTGACCAAATCTTCGTTTGTTGGGTTCAATTGGTCAGGCCTGCAAGTTTACGGCCCTCTATCTTGCCGTGGTGTATCCAGGGGGTAACTGTGGTGGTGGTGGTGGTGGTTGAGCAATTTTCTCAACAAAAAAGCACAAAAAGAATGGTTGCGTATCTTGGCGCAAGAACCGAGAATCTTGACCAACACCTGAGGGTCAAGTGACCTGCGGAATCAATCAGCGCCGGAATGACGGCGTCCGCTCCCGCCGAGGTCACAGCGGATTCGTCGAGCGCTCAGTCTCGGTCCCCGCCGACAGCAGCTGCGTCGTGCGGCGCGTCCAGTGGGACCCCGGCCAGAGCTGGCTTCCATTGTCCCCTCCTCACTCAGAGAGAAAGACGACGCAAACACTGACAAGTTTGCATTGTTCGTCTCCATTAACGAGGCCCCTTTGATGTCTTCTTCTGTGCTCCTGTCTTCATAAAACACAGCATCAAAGCGAGTATGTCTACACAGAGGAAACGAGCGAGTAGATTTCTATGTGCAGACTCCACGAGGAGGACGTATTGGATTTGGTGTGTGTGTCCCGCACCTGGTGAATGAGAGAGAAAGCAATTTGGACGGGAAGCTTGTGCAGGGGACCTCAACGAGCAGCAGTCATGGAGATTGTGAATATGAAGACACAGAGGACAGCAACGAAAATTGCACGGATTTAATTTTCCAAACCAGTCACAAAAGAAAACAGCACCAACTGGAAGTTGGGGTGGCAGGCCAAGCAAATGATGGACAACACGCTGGGCTCTTTATCTGCCTATTTAGCCAAGTAATTACAATTACGGGCTTCGCTGTGGGATGCGAGATGTGATGAGAGATAGCGGCGAATTCGCGACGCGCGGCTGTCAAGCTGCGTCCCCGGCTGAAGGGATGAAGACGGAGAAGCGGGACTCAGCGGGGTGGGGTGGGGGAACTCGCAAATGACGTATGTGCATAAAAGGGTGACAGGAACTTGGAAACTGTGTCCGAAGAACTGGTGCTGTGTGTGTGTGTGTGTGTGTGTGTGTGTGTGTGTGTGTGCAGATTAGGAAGGAATCTTTGGTTGGCGCTCTTGACGCAGCTTCAACAACCTTTCAACCTGACACCATTTCTGGATTGGTCAGACTTGCAAGTCCGTTTTCCAGTGCGACCCAGTTTGCGATGCGGGTTTTGTCCTCGGCTCCTGTCACCGTGATGTCTGTTTCACATTAGACGCATCGTGGGTCGCGCCCACGTACAATTCGCCACGTTTCGTCGTCGGGTGACCTTGTACGGCGCAGGACGCAACCAGTGTGGACGCGGCGTGACCCGCTTCGGCGTGATGGATCTCCCCCGTGCACAATGACTTCTCACTCCTCAAACCATAAACCGCGTTTATGTGTCGAATTAGCCAGCGATTACATCATACATCAGTGTGTGGCAGCAGCGAGTGGCCATGTTTGGCAGCGTCTGACAGTTGAAGAATTGGATGAGAAAAACTGCGCACGCTCGGTCGCTGAGTCTCTTGATGTCGCTTCTCTTCAAACACAATATCTGACATCTCGAAGTGAAAATCAGAGGATTTCTTCCTGTCGCAAAGCTAGGGTGTTGGGCTGTTGAAGGATTCACTGTTGTTGCATTGTTCATCACCAGAGTGGAGCAAAACAAAAAGCACTCAGGGCGATGAAGTTGAAAAAGCCGGAGATTCGCGTTGTTTCCGAGTTCGTTGCCCCCAGGGCAGCACAGGAGAATTATGCACATATTGGGCAACTTGTGACATAATGACTACAAACGAAAGAAAAAAAAGTTCAAAATTTCCGTCCCCATGTTGGACACGTCCTTCTCAGCGTCACAAGGACGGCGCTGTGGTAGAAGCTCTGTGAGAAAGGCGCTGCACGGGCAGCGGCGTGATGGTGTTGCGTGGACGGCTGCAAGGACGGCGCTCTGATGATGGCGATGTTGGGACGGCGCTGCAGGGACGCGTTGAGAGCGTCGCGTGCGCGACCAGTGTGCGCAGTCGGTCGTCGGGTCCCGATCACGCGTTGTCGGAAAGTCCTCTGATGGGAAAACGATCACAAGTGAGGAAGTTCTGAAGTGGACCCAGTATGTTACATCTCATTGATTGAAAGGCTTGTGTCAAGGGGTGAAATTTCAGACTCATTCTTTCAGAAGTTTGCTTTTGGCGTTTTGAGTGCGTTTCTGTATCGAGTGAACGGAACCGGACACTTGAGGCGACACATGTGGGCGGCACGGACCATTCCTCCCGCCTCGTGGAGCCTTCAGATTTGGACGGGTTTCAAATGAACACATTCGACAAGTATTCCAACCTGTGCAACACGTTGGCACTGGCTTGCCATGAAAGAAGAAGGAATGTGCATCGCCATAGCGGGGCAAACAAAGAGCGAACTGCGCTCGTTCTCCAGCCGAGGCTCTGATCCGTTGCTCTGAAGCAGCAACTCGCCCAGTCTCTTCTTCACTTGAAAAATTGTTTGTCGTGTTCAACGCGCCGGTGGACGTGCTGTACGTGCTCGCACGCCGCGGTGAAGGCGTGCCATGCCCTAAGAATCTGAGTCGTTCGAGCGTCGCACTCTTCACCAGGGTGAGCACTTGCGCGAGCTGCGTTTTGTCCTGTGATAAACGATGCGTTCAGAGACACAGGCGCCGCCGCCGCCGTGGTTTCAGGCGAAATGTATGAATATAAAAGGTCATGAATAAAGATGACCATTTTCTGCTGTGTGATCACGGGTTGTGTGTGGACAGTGCGAACGTTTCGCCGCAGAACCTCCCGCATTCCTGGGCATTTTTCATCTTCAGGTGGAAAAAACTGGATTTTGGCTTTGATCTGTTGTGTGTGACTTCGTAGAGGAGGATAGTGGACCTCAGCACTCTCCTTTGATTTTGATTCTGTTGAATCCGAATCTCTTCGTGACACAAAGTCTTCAAACCCTGAAAGGCACGCGCCGTGGTTCGCTGGGTCCCGATATTTCATCCCGCGGAAACACTCTGTCTGCTGCGGGACACCACCAAATGGAGTTCGTTACCTCTGCGTTGGTGGAAGATTAAATCTGCCGTGCGCAGTCGGTCCTCCTTAAGCCCTTCGAGGCCATTTAGAGAATTGCAGGCAAAAGCCAATTGCACGCTTGCACTCCAGGCGTGGCCACGAGCCGACCATGTCCTCCAAAGCCTGTTTTACACTGAGCGCGTCGTGTGGTTCCCTCCCTCTGCAGTTCAATTCAATGAACGTTGCATCATTTCACCGACGTAGCGCTCAGGAATTGCCCTGTGCAGGGACTCGCGGGAAGAACCCGTATGGTGTGAAGTTGGCCTTCTCTGCGACGGCGAACTCGTACACATGTTCGGACGGAGCAAAAAGCGCGAGGGGTTTGTCTTGCGCTGCCTTGTGTGCATTACGTGTAATGGGCGCGGCGTTTCTGGGCTGGATAGATTGGTCTGTATGGACCGATGGACAGACAGATAACAGAGCGCTTCATGGTGTGTCTCAGAGGTGGACTCTTCTCCGCTGGTTTGATGATGCTTGCAGCGTTTGCAGCGCTTACTGTCCAAATGTGGTTTGTTGGCTACAACATTGTGGTTATTTCAGCACGAATTTTACTGCAGTTTCTTGCAAATGATGCGACGTTTTTTCGGTTCGACCTGTTTGCTTTTTCACGAAAACACGAGACTTTTTCGGATGTCAGTCAACGTGCGCATCAACAAGCTCTTTGTGACGAGTTTGACGAAAATCGGTGTCTGGATCAGATATGAAGCAGGTCCGGACCCTGTCCCGTTAAGGTTGCTGCTCTGATGGAATGCTTGTACACACGGGGGACATTCCTGTGTTAAACTCGCGCTGACAAATTGCTGTTAACCCTTGACGTTGTGCAGTGCACGACACAGTTCCCATTGACTTTCGCAAGGAGCCCCTGTTGACGTTTTTCGACTGGTGTGAACAAGCCGAAATGGCAAGTGCCGAGTCAAACTGAAAAAAGATAGGTGTTGTTCAGAAAAATGTTCTTCATTGACCTGGGCCCGCCATTTTTAGCGTACGGCGACAAAGGACTGAACTGTTCAGTGGTGTGGAAGTTCAAATCGCTCACTGTGTCACATGACGTCGAGATTCAGTGCTACAGAGCGGAAACGGTTAACCGTGAGCACGGGAAAGGCGGTTTCCTGTGGTTTCCAGGGTGATGGACGAGCTCCGCTTGATCCCAGTCACGTGGACAAGACGGATGCGCCAATCTGTGGCTGCGTCGCGTCGCTCGCGTCGCCTCGCGCCGTGGGACGTCGTGTAGCGATCTGCGCCGGACGCTGAGTGGGAACCCTGGGGAGGGGAGAAGTCCACGTGGGATCGAGGGGCTGGAGGCAGGATTTGACAGAGGGGTCCTGACTTCTGAGGAGGTCATACGTTCTTTGAGAAAGCAGGTGGAATGAAGACGTTTGTGGCTCACGGTGCAAGATTTGCGTGGGGAGGGTCCCTCTCGTGGGCTACCGGGCTTCCCTGTTTCCACCTCTGGGGTGAATGTTGTGTAAAATCGTGGACCAAAAAATCAACCAGCTTTCCCAAGTGATTGAGGCTTCGACGTGGAGTGTGGAGCGAACTGTGGTTGAGACGTGGGATTCTTCGTCGACCTCAGACTGCGCACAAATGAACATCAGGGAGGGAGGCTTTTGAACCCAAACCCGAGAGACCTCCGATGCGATGAACTTCAGTTCTGGGAACACGAATGAACCTTAGCTCGGCTCGGGCGTCTGTGCGAGGTTTCCTCCACCGCGGCTTCATTAGGCTGAGATTTACTCGGCGCGCCGCGGGCTGCGCTCGCCTCTCTCCCAAGGGACGCGCAGTATGAAATTTGTATGGACGCAGCGCCGCTTTCCGGGTGCAGACTTTGCTCCTGGTTGCGTCTTCAGGGCTGTGTCTTCGGTGCAACTCGTGAGGTGCTGTGCAACTCATGCTGAAGGAAGCGTTGAAATGACGAAAGCAGCGCACAAGATGTGGATGGACGTCTTTGGAATCCTGGTCACAGCGCTGGCCAAAAATTGTGCCTTGGCACAGAATGCAGCAAAGTAGAGACGAGTCACTCACTGTCTGCTCAGGAGAGAAAAAAAATTGTGTTCACTGTTTGAGAAAACCCCTTTTCGGATCCACCTTGCTGTTGCCGAAGCCTTAGCTCGCTCCCGAAGTGTCCCGGCTGTGCGATAAGTGGTCCCGCGCCTCCGCTTCACATCTGCTTCCCGCACCGCGCAGGAACCATCGCCCATGTACTTGGACGCGCACATGCGCAACTGCGAGCGGCTGATCTATCTTTCATAAGGCCGGGCTCTGATTGCTGTCATGTTTGGTGCAAAATTCATCAGTTTCCGTTTCTCGCATTGCGGAGCTGTCTCTCGCGGTGAGCTCTGAGATGGAAGAGAGAACGAGGCGAAACTTTCTCAAGAGCAGAGCTGTATCAGGCAAAAACCAGCATTTTCTCCTGCAACAGAAGCAACAAACTCCAATCAGGGGGAGAGAGACAAGCCACGCAGACAGACGAAACATATGGACAGAAGTGATAGTGGACTCCCTGCTGTGCACCGTGGTTGCACTTGCAGAGGCGGCACAGATATATGCTGCGTTTGTGAGAACTCAAAAATGAACTTGACTGGTCTTGTCCAGGTCGCCAGAGCAGAGCGGTAGTGTCTCTTCGTGTTTTGGTCAGCAGTGGACGAAACCCCTCGCTCCGGAAATTTAAAACGCGTGAAAGCACGTGATGCCTTCAACACAAGGAATCCCCAAGGCCAGTGTCAACAAGTTTTGGTTTGAACGATCATGACGTGTGTATCGCCTTTTGCCCGACCGTCGTCAGGTGTGAATCCCACAGAAGCCCCCCGGACCAGGGTGTGAATCCCGGAGAAACTGCCGCATCCACCACCTTCACAACACGTGGAACCCAAGAACATAAACACGTCGGAAAATCGACGCCAATTTGTGCGATATGGAAACGGTTTGCGATTACCGGCTGTTTACACATGAAGCCAACAAGCGATTGGTTTACAGCGCAGCAAAAACAGATCCACTTTCCCGTCTGGGTTCGAATCCCCAGAAACGTCACCGCCGCTCAAACGTCAAGTCGACCGAGTGATGCTCGAATTGCGACAAAAAACACGACTGATTGGTCCTTGTTGACTCAGCGACTGGATTTCGTTCTTTGGAGTCAGTTGGAAGAAGGGAGGACTGGAGGGACTTGAACCTTTACCTCATGTGGTAGGAACTTCGTCCGACCTGTGGGTTCTGGCATCGTGGTCAGTTTCACGAAACTGATCGTGCACACACAGACGAGTTTGGACAATTTCTTCGCAGTGCATTGGAATGGACATGTGTTGTACACACAGGATATGATATTTATTTGTACCCAAAGCAAAGTGGGAAACGGAGGGATATCGCGTGTGGATCCAGACGGTCGCGAGACTTCAGCTGCGAGATCTGGCTGTGCTGGCAAGTCTCAGGAGTTTGCCCTGATTTTGGAATCTTTTTGTTTTTGCTCGCTTTTACACCAGGCGCTTTGCTCTGGTGATGCTTCGCTTTTGTTTGCTTTTGATGGGAGGTGACTGTTCTGAAGTCAGCTGGGAAGTCAGCAGCTCCAAGCGATTGTGCTGTTCCGCGGCGCGTCCCTCCCTCCACTGCGGGGTGACGCCCCCTCACGGGACTCGGCTCTGCTGGAGCAGCGCGACGCAAAAGACGACGACTGCATCGCGTAACTGTAAACCCGAACCGTGCGTGTTTGATAACGCCACGATGCGCTGCCGGGGCTGAAACGGGGGTGGAGACCGTGCACAGTGTGCCAAACGGGCAATTTTGAGATGAGCCTCGCACAAAAGCATCGGACAGCAGGTCTCAGGGTGCGAGACATGAGTTGTACGACTCGTATGAGAGACAACAGATTTTTTTGCACTTGCATTCGCGTATCTTTCGTGGAACATTCGTTTGTCGCAATCCCGTCGGAGACCTTCGAAACGTGCACCACAAGATTGTACCTTCCTTATGGAGGTGTCGTCAGTTGAATTTTTGCACAAAATGTGCGCTGAATCGCGAAGTCAGTCTTGGATATAAACAGGAAAGGAAAAGAGCATCCTCGGCGCGTCCGGTTCGACAGACGCATATTTCTCAACCTCCAAATCACGGGTGGGTCTCCCGTTCAGACCCTGAAGATCTTGCGCCATTCGCGCTGTTTGGATTGTTTGTGAACACAGGGACTGGGGAGGGGTGCAGCGCGGATAGATTCCGGTTTTGCATTCACCTCTGAGAAGTGGTCTGCATCAAACGTCGGAACTGCAGAACGTCACGCGGCGCAACCACTGAGCAACACTGCATCACTGGATTTTATCCTGCGCCTGCGGATCAAGCCAAACTGAAACGGGATTTACAGCGTCACAACGGATTGATTAACGGACAGGATTTGGTGAATTGACAGTCTGACTTGGTCGACCGAGTGTCTTGCTGCACGTTCTTAATCGCGAAGTGGGTTTTGCACCGGTGCAGAGGGGATTGGTTCGTCCACCAGCGAGGTCCTGAAAGTGCCAGAAACGAAACGGGTGTTGAACACACTGTTGTGAACGTGTGAGCCAGACCTCGAGAGAAAGTCAAACGGTGATCATTTGTGCGTGTCCCACGTTTTCCAGCAGGCATTGTCGCCAAGCGCTTTCACGTCAAACGATGATCTGACGCCAACACATAGATCTGCGAATTCTGCGGAAAACAGCGGACGTGTCACGTACTCACGAACACGCGTCACGAACGGGCGAATGGTCTGTTCTCCAACGTCTCGCACACGCGGTCACAGCTCTTGGGCAAACTATGGTCCTCGCACAGCTCACAACATGCGCGCCTGCAAAGTCCAAACAGACACAGTGCTTTTGTAATCTTCTTCACTTGAAATGAAACGAGTTGTGTTGATTGCGTCGACGATCAATCAATCTCCGGAGCCCCGGCTTTGATCCGCCGCTTCCAGGGGCCACTCGGTGCAGATCTGAAATTCAAACAAGATCAAAATTTTAATTTCTGCATCCACGACGCAATCAAGCCGCGAAATCTCTGCGTTTCACTTTGTTGGTTGAGGGGTACGAGACTGCTTGGCGCGTTTCACGCAAAATGCGTCGCCCGTTGTGTCTTCGCTCAAGTCGACACGCCGCGCCCATCGACTCCTTCTCAGACGCAATGTACACAGCGCGAAGCTGGAATTTTCAATTTTGTACAGACAGTGCAGTATTCTCCCCAGCGCCAAAAGAAGGTGATTTTGAAGTGTTTACATCTCTGACTGTCAGCTCTGTTCAAGCTCGAAGAAAGCGTGATCGTGGCCGCACCGCGCGCTGTTGACAGCTCCCGTTGACGGAACCCGAATTGAGGTTTGTTGCCGTCAAAACTTTCAATTGAACCTGACAGGCAGCTGTGGGAGGCTCGGAACTGCGTTATGAAGACTGTGGAAATTGCAGCTCACAGCTCGGAGGATCAGATCGTGGGATTTCGATTTCATACTCGTCACGTCACCAGAATTCTTTGTGTTTGATGGTGTTGTCAGCTTCTCAATTTCGTGAAATTTATCAGAAATATTCTCGCACTCAGAAGAATTGCAAAAGGTGCTTTTCCTTGCCTTTCCACTTGCCAGGAAGCTGTGCGTGAGAAACTTGGGTCCGATAGGGAAGGGCCGACGCGAAGACACAACATTTTTCGCGGAGCCGCAAGATTTGTGAAATCCGCCCGGAACCTCTGAAGGCGAGACACGGGGTCGTGAGCGCAACAATTGGAATGTCAAGTGGGGAACCGAAGCTGAGGAAACGAAACGATGTTTGTTGATGTTCGGAGCTGCTGCTGTTCGTGGCGAGTATTGTGCCTCTCAATCAGAAGGGAACACAGGTCGGGTCAGGTCAATGCGATGGAGTCTGCGGGAAGCGACCGGAAGTTGAGGTCATTTGCACCTGGAGTCTCGTCTGTACCAACTCCTCCATTGGGGCAGAAGAAAGCACTCCCACCGCAGTGTGACTTGTCGTGCCACTCTGTCTTTGGAATCTCAAGGCAAACGGTGCTGTTCAACCCCCACCACCGTTCACGGCTCTGAGAAACAGGTGCTTCACATCGGCCGCAGATTCCGCAGGAATCCGGCGGCTGCAGTCGGCGGGGCACGTAATGGCTTCTCTTGATGCCGAGGAGTGTTTTATGTACAATGAGCGATCCGGTGTAGATTTACATCATTACACGTGGAGCGTTAGATTGGGCGATAAGTGGTGGGGGAGGGAGGAGGAGGGCAAAATACGACCGCAGCAAATATTTGTGTTTTGCCTTCCGTAGCAGAGGATTTTCGTTTCAGTGAACCCAACTTGCTGCGTCTGCAGACACCAGAGAAGGGCAACTGGAAGCGTTGTGTGGAAAGGCAAAAAGAAAAGGTTTTGTGAAAAGTCAAGAAGCCAAAGTCAAACATTCACAATCTCAGAAACAGCCGCTGCATCAGACAGCAAAACAGGTGGGACAAGCGACAACTACGAACACAGCCAGCTTCCCTTGGCTCGATGAGGAGTTCATTGTCGAACAATCAGGTCTTCCCCCTTCCCATTTGGACGGATCTGTTGGGCGAGACTGCAGGACGCACGGACGCGTGTCTTCCACTCTCACCAAATGAAAGACAACTGTTGAACAAACATATTCCGCGCTGGAATCGGATAGGGCCTGAGAAAAAATGTGCAGACAGGCAATTTGGCCTTGAGTGACAAATTAAATTGATTATGAATAATTAAACTGCTAATCTTGGAGTCACAATAAAAAATTAGCTCGTGCATGTCAGCCGACGATTCTGACAAGTCGATTTGTCTGTTGCAATCGAGTTTTTCATTCGTCGGAGCCAAGCGAACAGGAAGGGACCGAGTACCGCAATAATTTTCGGGGCAAAAAGTGGACCGATGACTTGTTCAGTGCAGACGAGAAAAAGTGAAGAAAAAAGAAAGCCATTGCTCCTCAATTCCTGCAAGTCGTTCTGGTCCTTGCAATGAACATGTGTGCAGGGTCGAACAGATTCTGCCTCCCAGTCCCTGGATTTCCTGTTTGTTGTGGACTCAATGCGAGGAAAGACGCGGGGCCCCGGTGGCTGCGTCCGCCCCTCGGTGGCAGCGGTTCCGCCCCCTACTGGGCGGCGCTGCGGCCGAAGCGCGTCTGATGAGGCGTTTTGATGAAGATGTTACTGTGTCGGGACGTCGTGTTTTTTCTCACTAACTAGGCTCGATTGAGTAGGGACAGCTTCGCTGTCTGTGTAAACAGGGAAAGCAAATGGTCGCTGTGGCTACAGGGTGCAGGAACGATCTTTGAGTGCTGCTGTTACTTTTGCTTTCATAAGATTCACAAGGATTGTTTCGGCATCGGCGGCATTCAGTGTCAGCACACCACACCTTGGTGACAATGTACGCGCGTGTGTGTGTGTGTGTGTGTTGCGTGTGCGCGCGTATGTGTGTTGGCATTTCTGTTGAACCTGATGTCGGCGTCGGCACCCTGAATTCAGCTCCAATAGATTGATACCGCACGCACGATGCAACAACCTTGTGTATCAAGGGCCCATCTGGTCATTAAACGTTACAGAATACAGACGCAGCGACGCACAGCCTTCAGCGCGGTCAGTCTGCAGCGCCACGTCAAAACCAACGCGGCATCGCAAGTACCAAGTGCAACATAGATTATTGACAGTTGATACACGTGGCGCAGAAAACATGGGGCGCGATTAGAGACGCGCCTCGGATAGGCCGCGATGTGTAAACACGACGAATCTTATCATTAGAGAAACGGGTATAAATGACGCTGTCTCTCTCTCGGGATCCGAGCATTTGCTGCGCCAGAGTCACATGTGGATAAAACCAGATTGAGGAATTGAGGAACAGCGAACAAGAAATCTGGAGGCTGTGAGGGATATCACTTCAGTGAAGAGGAGTGGGACACAGTGATTGTCTTCGAAGGTGCTTCGTCGTTCACACTGGATGAAAGGCCAAGAAGGTTCTGGGTTTCAAACTGAGAAATTGGGAGCTTTGGTGGCATCAGGGCAGGGAGACGTGAACGGGAAGGTGTGGACGAAACCGATAAGAGTTCCGTCGGCGTTGAGGCAAACATAATTTCCGTGAGATCAAGGAGACTGTTCGACTTGCGTCAATCCTTCGACAACAGATTTCTTCTGTGTAGAGCGACGGAGTTTGAAGCGTCTGTTGTTTGTATTCGGGTCACTTCGTTTTGACTCGGATTCTTTGCGCACCGGAATGTTGTTCTGATTTTCGCACATCAATACGCGTCTTGATAAGTTGCGTCCGGGTGACAGCACCAAAGTTCGGTTTGACAGAAGCTGACGCAAACCGACGGCGCATTTCAACTTGACAGACATTGTGCCCCTGAAAGGCTGCGGCATTTGATTCGCGAAGCAGCAAAACAGCTGGGTATTCTGGATAAATCCCTCAGCAAAATTTGATGATAAGTTGTCACTGATTCATGATGTGTTTTTGCGCGTGCAATCGCGTGCAAGTTTCGCACAGGTTTGAGTGAAAATCTTTCGTCAGATAAAGCATTGGAATCTGGTTGGCACGTCAGTTATGCAGGCAAATCAGTTGACGTTTGAGCTCTGGAGGTTTCTTCGCTCAGCAAAACATGGTCGTGTGACGGATATACGAGTGATGAATCCGATCTGAAACAGGCTGTTTCCAGCGCAGTGGACCTTGTGTGTGTGTGTGTGTGTGTGTGTGTGTGTGTGTGTGTGTGTGTTTGTGTGTATGTGTATGTGTATGTGTGTGTGTCTGCGTGTGTATGTGTGTGTGCCTCGAACAGTCCAGAAGATTGATGAAGTTTCAGTCGGTTTTCGTAGACGAACGTGACGCACAAGCCATGGTGTCAGCACAAGCGACCTGGCCTTTTGCACTTTTTGTGGGAACTTTTCTTCCGGAAGCGATCAGCACTCGCTCAACTGGCTGGTCGTTTTTCAGACACGCGCACGAATTTTGATTAGGGGAAATCTGTCCGCAATTCACGTTGTCATTCATGATTGAAATTCAGTTGAAGTGCTGAACTTTTCAGCAATGCTGGGCCATTTTCCCTCGTCTTGTTGCAGTTGTGTTTGTTGATCATTTCTCAGACGTTTTGACCGATTCTCGAAGATCAGATCAGTGATATCACGTTGCGTGATCTTTGGGTGCCAGCACGGAGGTGGTGCCACTGGGAACGGCAGATTCGCACTCGGTGCCTGGGGAATGCGAGCCGTGAAGCACGATCGCGCGGTTTCTGTGACCGATGCGCAAAATATTTTGCATATTTTGTATCGGAATTTTTGTTCACATCGCAAATGAGGTGAAGTGAAATGGGCAGTGATGCTGACAGCTGTTTCCGTAAAAACGGTCTTTCACGGGTCGCAGCTTCACTGGGCCGGTTTGAGACCTTTTCTGTTGATCTGAATTCGTGTGTTCTCTGGGGAAGCAGAGGGTTGGGTTTTCTGTTGGCGTAGTTCTCGTCTGGACAGAAGAGAAGGGATTGATGTGGTCAAAGCTTTAGTTGCTGGTTGATCTCGAACGCCGTGCACGAGACGTTGGCTTCTGCACGTGGAACTCCTCCGGGCCTGTTTCACACAGGATGCGCTACGCACAGCGTCCAGGTTGAAGTCACACGAGACGACGCAGCACTCGTGTACTTGCACATGGGCGCAGCTCATGACGCATTCTGTGTCGACCAGGCTTGCCCAAACCAGTGTCGCAGGACTCGGAACTCTCGGGTGGAAAGCACGACAGGATTGCTTTGAAAACAGAACTGCAGCATCAAAAGCCAGGGACAGACTGAACATCTTTGGACTGCTACACAACAGACGTTGACAGAAGCAACCAACAACAGAACACTGAAGGGATTACCTTTGCCGCAGTACGAACGTGGTGTCACCGTGACAATGTGGATAAACTTCAACTGAAGCAGTGACGACGCCAGCAGCGTGTTGACTCCCCTCCCAGGCGGCGCCCTCTTCGACTCTCCCCGTGCGACGCCCGCACTCCCCGCGATGACGCCGCGCCCCGTACTGAGCGCCGTGCTCTGGTTTACCGTTGCAGCGGTGAGCAGCTCGGAGCAGTGGTCGGGCCGCGCCTGCTGCGAACTGCCGCTCGCCGTCCAGTGCAAAAACGCCTGTCAGCGGGTAAGTACCCCTTCTCACGTACATTGTGCCTATCTCCAGCAGAAGTTTGTTCTGATTCCGTCTTTGTTCATTCAGCTTGGGTTGTTGCGGTGGAGTCCGTCGTCCGAATTTGTGTTGTCCCCATGCACTTGCAGCTGCTCCCTCCACACACACACACACACACACACACACACACACACACACACACACACACATTTTTTGTTGTGACCCAGCCATGAACAGTTGCAGCCCAACCCAACCCCCCGAACAAAGCAGTTGGTGGAGGCAGGTTTGCGAATTTGAGCTGTCACTGGTCGGCATGCCGATCAGGGTGCATTTCTTTGGCTGTGATGAAATGAACGTTGATAGAACAAAGTTGGCATTGACATTGGCCACAAAGGTGTGGGTTCAGGTTTGTACTTCCTGCATGCAGTGTGCGAAATCTCCACCTGTCATTCTCGCGTTCTGTACCCAGCTTGGGAAGTTCAAATTGCGCTTCTGCTGAATTTCAGCGCATCACCCTCAGATTGTTCGGAAGTGGTGGTCGTGCGCTATGGGCGGTGTGGGTGGCGTGTGTTGCGGGTTGGTCTGTGATTAGGAGGTGGGTCGGGTGATAAAGCGCTAATCACTGTCTCGTTACGACGGCCACTGTTAATGAGGCCTGAGCCGCGGCCTGTCTCACAGCGGGGGGTGGGAGACGGAATCGCGTCCAAAGCGGGGGGTAGGGGGACTGAATGGCCTCCACCCATGAGGGGAGAATCGACTCCACTCCAAATGCAAAATGTACACCCCTTCAAAATGCTTTGCTGGAAAGGTTTGGGCGAAAATGAGATCGCGTACGAAAGTGGGGGATGTTTGAATTGAAAAGTTGAATGGTCGAGGCATTTGAGTCTGCAGAGACTGTCCAGAGACGGGAACGCCAAAAGAGACGACGTTGCCACAGCTACCGACACCAACATCACTGATCAAAGTCAGTCGCGGATAGATGGACATTTTTTTTTGCCAACAAAACCTCAAAATATTTTATCAGCGTAGCTGGAGATTTCTCTTTGCAACCAGAGATAAAATGAAAAGGCATTTCGCCTTGTCTGATAACACGGCTACCGAGGGGGAGATAAGAGCTGATGAGGTTGTGATGGGTCTTGAGGGCAACAGTCGAACCGTAAGTCACCCTGTGCGCTGTGCAGCCATGTCCGGAGCAAGGCGCCCCCCCCCCACCTTGGCCGAGGAGCGCGCACTGACAATGTGCGTTTTCTACATTGCTTCTCCAATGGTGTTTTCGGATGTTTTGTGCATCAGTAGGCTGAAAAATTTTGCTGAATTGAATGTCACAAGAGTTTTTCTCTCACGTGTGAGAAAACTGGAGACAGAAATGAAGAGAGCAAATACTTTTGCAATCAAGCGAGGTGGCGGTCTTTTCATATTGATGTTGTTGATGATGTAAGGATTTTAAACCGAACTGTCAACAAACAAATATTGGGCCTGAGGACGTTTTTATTGCCTCACACGGCACCGGTGAAAAGACCAGCCCGGTTTCCGACCGTGTCTGTGGGATGTTCCGACAGAGAACGAAACTGAGAGGGAGACCTGTTCTCTCTGTACAAGGCTGCTGGCCCTGTGGCTTGACGTTGAACTCCCTCAACGTCTGCAGGCTTCTGTGGTACTTTGTTTCCATTGTACATTTATCGATGAGGGAATATTGACAGTTTTCTGTGATCTGTGTGTCACTTGAATCAAAATCCATCTTCAAAACTTAACTTTCAAGTAGAAAATAATCCGCATGCCCAGAATGCATGTTCGTTCAAAACCAGCCCATCTGTGCCCCTCATGAGTGGTCTGGTTCATCAAATTTACCCTGAAAATTTGAAGCAGTTAACATCCAGTTCGTGTGTAACTTGTGTACTGGTGGGGGGGGGGGTTGCAAACGATAAGCATCAAATTCTGAGCAAAAATAAAATTTATAACTTCCCCACCCAGGTTTTCACCAGGGGTCCCTGTGACCCAAAATTTTGTTTGCTCAGAATTTGATACTGATCATGTTCCACAAGTTTGACTGTAACTACGAGGCATGTTTTTTATGTTCCCGATGCCAATCAATATCTCCTGTGTGGTTCAACACACAACCTTCAGTGTTCATATCAAGCTTCCTTGATATCTTTTCTCAACATAACTATAGTTTGACTAATCAAGGATCAGAAGAAATTTGTCTACAACCCTCTTTTTCAAGACTATATTTCTTGAGATCACTGAAGACCAGAAAAATGTAATTGATAAATATTTGTCAAATCATTCTACTTTTGTCTATCCAACAAGCTTATTCTTAGATCTTTCTTTGAAGCAACAATTGTGAGAAACAAGAAAAGCTTTTGTTTAATTTAATCCCATAAAAGATCAGAAAACATACAATAGTGATACCACACTAAAATGTAATCTTTGAAGCTCTTATTTTATAACTTTACTTCATAATTTTGAGCAATTTTTTGTATATTTTGATGGATTATGTATTGCACATTGAGAATGAAAGGAGATTGGTGATGAAATATCTCAGTACGGTGAAAAAATCGAGTGGATCGGTCATATAAAAAGCATGCCTCGTATCCCCCCCATTTTACCTGCGATATGAGGACCCAGCCGGACACGGGTGAAACAGTATCAGCGCAAGCGGCTGACAACCAGTCGATGTATTTTGTTGTTTTGAAACCTGTTATCAGTTGAGAAACTGCAACATCATAACAAGCTGAAAATCCCTCAAGAATATTGAGGACACGTAAAAACGCTGGCCTGGCTCCACAATGTGATAAACATAATGAAAATTGACAGCGGAGGCCGGCAAAACTGAACGGTTTTTGACAGCTGGAGTGAAAACCTAACGAGGCAAAACACAAACGTTCCGCTTCTCGTGTTTGTCCCATTTTTTTCCTGGCCACTTTCCACCGCAGTTTGTGCTGTGTGTCAAAAAAGAAGAGTTGCAGGTGTTTTTTGTGGAGGCATAAAACTGTCGCGGAGACGTCGTAATTCACGTGGTCCAGGAAGCGCCGCAGACACTTATCGCTCAGAGGGGCGTCGCGGTGCCTCGGTCCAATCTGGACTTTGGTCACTTCATCGCCTCAGGACCAGAGAAAATTCTCTGGGATCCAGTACGTGGAAACACAACTACATAAGCAAAGCGAAATGCGTTTTTCAACACAAAAGATGACTCAAAGCCAATGTTTTCTTTCTCCGTTCTCTGTTGCCTGTTTTTCTCTGACTGCTCGATGGCTCGACAAACACTGGAGCCATCACAGCGCTACTCAGTTCAAACGAGTCCGCGCTTTGATGTGAGTTCCCCGCGTGCCTCCTCAATGGTCAATTTTCAAACGTCAATACTCGCGCGTTACTCACAGGCAACTCGAACCCGGACTCGGTGGAGGTTGATCCAGGACGGGGGGCAGCAGCGGGTTCGTGGCGCCCGTGCGAAGCGACACCTCGATACGAAAACTACAGCCTTCGGTGGTATCATCACGGTGCAGAACATTGAAACAAAGACTCATGAGTGAGTGACACACAGGTGCTGCTGCTGCTGTTGTTGTGATGATTCCGCGAATCCGTCGACTCGGCCCAAGCCGATTGAGAGATGAACATCAAGGGGCCACGGGGAGCGCAGTTAAAGAAGAAGTCAGAAAACCAAATGGGCTGTTTACAGTTCGAATGGAGCCAGGCAGCCAAGTGTTTTGGTCTGTGTTGCCTCTCAAAACCATCTCTTTGAAGTCTCAAAACAACAAAGCAGTTGCTCTCATTAATTTCCCACTAACAAGCCTCAGCTGGGCAGGAGGCGGCATTGTGACCCGCTGCAGTTGCAGGCTGGGTGAACTGCAGGGAAAGTGCAGAACCGTGCACAGTGCCTCGACGTCCGTCTGTTCTTTGGTAGAAAGGACAGTGAGTGCACTGCATCCACACAGCGCCAGAGTGACCTTTCTTTCTCACCTCGTCCCTTGCTGATGAAGGAACGGCTGGGCCCCTTGATTGGCGCGCAGGGCAGTGATAGCGATTTGAGAGCGGTTCGCTCTGCCTCCAGCTGGGACGGCGCTGCGGGAGAGAGACGTGCAGCTATTTCAAGAGCGGCTTCGGCTGAAACGAAGCGTTTGTTGTTTCACCTGATCGGCCATTCATTACGTTGGTTCATCCGCGGATCCAGAACAACATTCGCCCAGCTTGTCAGCTCTGATGTCCTCGTGACTGGTTGCGATTGTCGAATTTTCACATTGACAAACTTTGACAAAGACCCGCTTGATCTATTTGGAGTCACTTCTACAATGGCTGCAGAAGATCAAGATCTCAGTCTCGACGCGCGCACGCTGTGGCAGCGACTTTTCTGGCGTCCACCCCGACGAGTCCCTGGCTTCGCCGCGGACTTCAGTCTTCAGCCGCTGAACGGAACAGCCTGTGTTCAGTTGGGGGTCCGCGCTGTGCGGCGGCGGGGGTCCTGCAGAAGGTTCGCGGCAGGAGGAAGCAGCAGGGACAGGTGTGTCCGGCGCTGCAGCTGATACGCTGATCCCTTCACCGCTGCTCTGCTCCTCCCAGGGAACCAGCCCGTCCAGAAGGAGGTCATGCAAGAGAGTCACTCGCTCTTTGTGCTCTCGGGTCATGAGAGACTCAAGTGGTCCGTACAGTGGACAGGATTTCACCAACGCCTTCGTGTAGGCGCGGCCTTTGAGTGCGACTCGATGGCCAGAACCACGGCAGTCGGAACCAGGACGGAAGTGAACATTTGCCCCAATTATTTTGTTTCGACGTGAAAGAACCTGCGCATCGTGTTCCGAGTTTTACCTACAGGTCGAAAAGCTCTGAAATTACACGGGCGAAATATGCACAAATGTGCCCACAGTTTGCATAAACACACACCTCCCATGTTTTTCTATGACGAATAGTGACAGGAACTAAACATAGCGAACGCATAACGACAAACACACGAGGACCTTTACCTCTGGTTACCTGTCCACTCACTGGTGATGTATGGACGAACGCAAACAAACTGGGCTCCGCGAACTTCAAAGGGCCTGGCGTGCCAGCGCACGAGAACCCGTCTCGAGCTGTACACACAATGTCACCCCGACTCAGGTGAAGCGGTGCGGACTGTGGTGCAACGTTTATGAGCCGTCGTTAGATTTTGAGTTGTGTTCCAGCTCATGGTGACATTTTCTGCGCAGTACAAATTTACTGGTAACAGTTAGTGCGGTGTGTGAATGGCGCATATGAAAATTGAGATCTTCCCCGTCAATTCCGAATGAGCCGCCACAAGTTTGAATTGAGAAACATAAAATTGTGGATGTGCGTGGGTCCTGCATCAGGCCAGACCCTGTTGACACCAGGTTCATTCGACGCGACCTGGACCCGTCTTACGCCCAGACGCCAACGTTCGACGAGACATTTGAGTCACTTTTTCCAGGCGTACTTCTCTGACAAAAACCAGGACCAAACGAAAACACACTGAGGTGGTGGTTAAGAGTATTTTATGAGCGTTATGTCCGCGTGTAAATCACAATAGTTTACCCCAACCACGGTGCACACGACGCCGGAGTTTCGTGCTGCTCGTTCGAACAAGATGTTTCCTCTGTGCCTGGATGTTTCGCTCTCGATAGGTCGCCGCCCCTCTCCAATCAACGGGTCACGACGTCGACCATAGCGGTGTCCACTGACCTGCACCAGAAGTGAGAATGAGGTGCATGTCGTACTCGGAGTAAAAGACCGAGGTGGCTTAGCTATCCGGCGACAACTGTTGACAGACCCTGCCTCGAGGAAAGTGCAGATGTAAAGTCTTTCTTCCTCCAAGCTGTCGGTGGAGATGTTGAGATGGTCAATTTTGCAGGAGAGCGCCATCTCCGTAACACTCGGTGTGAGTCAAATCGTTTTGTGCCTTTGGTGCACTGAAGATCATACCCAGGCAAAGTTGCACAATTTTTCCAGGGATGATTTGCTCTCTCTGGGGAAATGAAATTCTCCCTCGTCACTTTGTGCGCAAGAAGAGTTCGTTTCCGGCGTGCCTTTCATTCTCCGTTGCTTTTTGTCCTTTCAGCTCTTTGGGTTATTCTGTGTCATGTTGTGGTCTTGACAAAGATTGTCCACACTTTTCCTGTCTCAAATGACACCACTTCTGACACCAGTCCCCAGATGTTCCTTCGCATTTTGCATCTCGTCATTCATCCAGGGTTCCGACTGACCTTTCCGCATGTAAGTCAGAAAGAGGTGCGAGGAAAAAATGACGTATCGAGTGTTGATGGGCTGGTGGGAAGGGCATTCAGACCATATATCAACCAGCAGTACAGTCTGAGCGCAAACGGTCTGAAAAATCGTGTACTTGCTCGGATTTTTCTGGCCCGCGGTGGCCGTCAGGCGTGTCTTCCACTGGCTGAGTGCAGTGCTTGGGCGGGGGGTGGGGTCAATAACTCAGCCAATTTTCAGCTCATTATTTGACGCTGATCATTTTGGAGTCCAAGCTAACCGCGTGTGGAACCTGACCTCGTGTGGAACCGAAGGCTTTCTTGGGGCAGCCTTCTTGTTGTTCAACGTGGATGGACGCATGCCGGTGCAGTTGTCAAATGGTGTTGTGGGAATAAATTCTCCCAATTGAATGTGGGAACCGTTTGAGAAACACAGACACACCGAAGTCCTTTGGTGTCTGATTTACTCTGCGCTCAAAAACTCAGCAGGAAGCTTGTTAGTGGAAAATTAATGAGAGCAACTGCTTTGTTGTTTTGAGACTTCAAAGAGGTGGCTTGGATATGTAGCACGGCTCAAACACGAGAATCCAGATGAGTCCGGTCCGTACATTCTGGCGTTCATTTTGGATTTGAGTGAGAATACGAAGCGAAATCGGCGCGTCAGCAGCGCTCTGAGACTCCACAGCACACAGACCCAAACACTTGACTGCCTGGCTCCACTCCCAACTCCAAACATGCGGAGCCTGCACTTTTTCACTGTCCCCTGCAGTTGTCCCTGAAACACGTGCGCGAACTGCAAAATTCGTCTGCATGTTGCGACACACGAAAATGGCTTTGCAAGGCACGTGTCGTGTCCTCTGATTGCCCGATAGATCTGTTCTGGTGTGAGACTGTGTGCGCGTCTGGATAATGGAGCTGGACGGAGAAGAAACGCACATTTGATCTTCGCCCAAAGTTGATTTTCCATTTGCCAAGTTGTGGATGGCGCTGAGCGATGCGGCGAAGTGGCTGAAGTGGGAACCACTCACATCAAACAGCGCCGAGCAGAGCAGAGCGGAGCACAAAGGAAATCCACAGCGACCCAAGCTTCACTTTTTCTGTCTGTGGGTTTGACAAATTGGGAATTGGTTCCAAGCCATGCTCCTCTTGATTCTCAAACTTTGTGAGAAAAAAACAACGCAACAGAGGTCGTTTTTGGTCACTGCGTGAAGTTCACCTTGCTTATTTGAACGAAAGTCTGGATTTCTCTGGATTCGTGCTGAGACTTGCAGTGGGCGTGCTTCTCGGACTCCAGGAGTAGATTTGGCGGGGATGGGGTGGGGGTGAGCCCGGGGGCCTGCAGCGCCAGGCCTCGGTGCCTGATGGGAGAGAGGTGTGCGAGCCCGGCGTGGAGCCGCGCTGACCTGACCCCCGTCACCTCTGACTGTGACCTCCTCCGTGCGAGTATCTGGCGGTGCAGCTTCCTGCTCAATTACTCACTGTGTTCCGGAATACTTGCCGTTCCACTTGAGGTGCGTTGCTGAGATTTCGGCGCATTTCTGTGTGTTGTGACATTGACAAATTGACCAGTTGAATTTCAATGTTGGTCACTGGGCCTAGCGGAGATGTCTGCGGAATGCGTCGCTGAAAGATGAAAGTAGAATCTATTGAGACACAGAAAATGACTGAGGTAGAACATTTTCTGAGGGGCCAGTTTTGTACCAAATCCTCGTCCACTGAAAGAAAGCATGGTACAAGAATCAGTGAAGGTCTGACTCGTGTTGTTTCGCACTACGATGAGAGAGAAACACGAGGAAGCATCTGCTGCACCAGCTGCAACACACGCCTCACAATGGACATCTCAAAGGATTGCGAGGTCGGAAACACAGGGGAAACCGCTGTGTAAAGAGAAGATCAGAGTAGCGCACTTTCACCTGCAGGAAACTGCCGAGGTGCAACATACGCGCTCGGATGAGTTGCCGAGAGAAGCAGCGCAGGCCTCGGGTCTGCTTCTCATCCGCGGACTGGATCTTTACTCGCCCGATGAAGTTTTTATCCGCTTAACAGCGTTGAAAATTGGCGGGGAGATCGGGTTGTGAGGCGGGAGGTGTTGGGGAACATGTGTACGGAGCGCGGGGCCAGCCGGGCCGGGCCGGCGCTCACAGATCTATCGGCTGCGCTCAGACCAGGCAGCGGCGGCGGCGGCTCCAGGGAACACGAGTGGAGCAGCGGTTGCCAACCAAATTCTGAATCAATTTCACCTCATACGTAGTGGTTTCAAAGAATTCTGACACTGTGCATGGTTACTGTCGCGAGCGAAATGCTTGCGCGCGGTCGAGATTTATTCATGTAGACTCTCAGAATCCTTTGATTCTTCCTCGTACACGTCTTGTCTTCGGACCTGTACAGCGTGATTGTGTCCATTGACGAGTGACGGGGACCGAAACGTACCCTTGATTCGCCCCCTGAATCCGCCACAGGTACTACCTGGCTACAGTTGCTGGGGGGCAGTTTTCTGATTTTCGAGTTGGCAAGAGTGAAAACACATGAAAGGTACTGAGGAGAATGAGGTCCAGATTCTTGCCCTTTGGACATTGAAAACCAGAGGAAAAGCGAGATGTTGTGTGCTCCTCTCATTCGCGAAGAGTTTTGCAGATGTTCGTGTGAGTGCCTGGATGCATGTCTTGCATCTTGCGTCGGCTTTGCTTTCGAATGAAAGAAAATATTCCCACCCTCAAGTTTATTGAGCAACAACACTTCTGGGAAGGACAGGACAATATTTCCGAAAAGGGAGCGCAGTCGTGGAGCGACCCGGCCACCCGAGCCGGGCTGCTCAGTGAACTTCTCAGCGCTGCGGCTGCGCGCGGAAGCGACGGGTCGGAATGGAGCGGGGCTCTCCGCTTACAACTTCATCAGAGCCCCGCGCACCTGAGCAGCTGGCGCGCCTCCCGCCCGCCCGGTCTCGTTACTCCCGCGAAACGGCTTTTGTGAAATTGCGCAGATCAGGTCTTCCTGCAGACGTAGATTGCGAAAGGAAACTATGTTAAAATTGCCCTTATGCACCTCTGTTTCCCTCTTGAAATTTTGGAATTTGCCGCTGCACAGTGCAAGAACAAACACTCATGACGAGTGTGTCTCATGGTTCATGAACTAAATGCAATCACGAAGCACAGGAAGCTGCCTTTGTGTGGGGTAATTGTTTAGGAACAGTTTTGTTCTCGAAGCGTGTTCCATTCGTGAAGGAACCCACTTTCTCCATTCACAAATCTTGTCAGGTCGGTGCTTTTTCTCGCTCTCCGGAGCACACCTCATCTCACCGTCGTGTTGACACAGGCGAGCCTGAAAGGAAGTGGGAAATGGTCCGTGTTTGGAGAAAATCCCCACAAGAAAGGAACGTGCTGATGCCTTTTGCAAGAAAATTTCAATTTTCCAACCGTCGTCTCTCTCAGCTGTTTCAATATCGAGGTGAAAACATTTTTTTCAACCCCGGTGATCTCTTGAGGTACGCAATGAAAGCGTTGAGGGCTGGAGGAAACATTGAGGAATTTCAGGGACAAAAGGACTTGGATTTTGTTGTGTGTACATCTTCTAGTGTTTCTGTTTACATGGGCTGCCTCGATATTTGTTGACACTGTGTTTTCAAACTCGACAACTAGGTGAAAAGCCCGTAGGTATCAGTGTTTGCACGCAGTCGTCAAGATGTTTGGGATGTTCGCGGCCTTTTTATATCTCTGCGCAGCCATCCTGTGGCCAAGTCACGATCGTGAGACACATCACACACACTCACACACACGCACACACACACACACACACACACACAAACACACACACACACACCAGGTCACAATGATTTGTCGCGTCTAGATTGTGTCAGTAGGATTGCTCTGAATACCTGCACATGACCGAGGAGTCGGCTCGTACATGTCCACACCAATCGATGTCTCTGCTCGCAATCCACATTTCGCCAAGACTGAGATGTGAGATGTTTTTCTGACCATGTTTCCTCTTTTGTTGTTTCAGGCTCGTTCTCGCGAGGACTTGGGTCACCACTGCAGGGCGAGTCATGACAGGGCTTTCTACAGCTGCCTCGACAGACAAGAAGGTAACGAACTTCGGCCTGTTTCTACTGAATGCGTCGTGTGTTGCGTACTGTTGTCCTGCCCGATGGGCCTCATTGAAAAGTATTTGCTATTGAGGGACAGAATTCATCAGGTGGCCTTTGTTTGCAAACCAAGCCGCAGAAATAAGCTTGTGTCTGCTGAACGTTGCTCCGTGGAACACCCGTGAGAAAAAATCTGGTTGTCGTTGAACTCCACACACCAGCAGGAGGGACCACGAGATGTCAGCAGCTCCCGAGGTTGGGCTGCGGTGAAGCAATGAAGACAGTTGCAGGCGCCTGAGAGACGGGGCTCCGTGACCCTGTCGTGAAGTTGAGCTGAAATACCGCAGGGTTGAGTGACACTGGAACGAAGACGAGAAGCGCGAGTGACATGTGGTCAGCTACACAGCTCTGCAAGCGAAGTTTGCATTTCCAGATGCACTCAGTGGTCAAGAAATGTGAAAACCTAATCTTGGTCTGCTGCCCTCAAGTTTGCAAACTTTTCACGCAGCAACCAATTTTTGTGCAGCGAAGAGCATTGCGAAAGCAACGAAGTTTCTATTGTTCTGCGAGGGGAGGGACCAGGAATCACACCGGGAACATAAGTCAGGGCGAGGGGAAGATAGTGCGCAAATGAGTAAGGGAGGGATATTCTGAGTATGTGATTCGCAAGTCAATTAGAATGCCCAGCAAGCCAGTGATCAACCTTGGCGGCGGGGTGCAGGGCTCCCGTCTCCGGTACTCAGGGACGCAGCGGGGCGGGGACCAGGGTCCTCCTTTGAGCTGTGGGTTCGCCATGTCGACTTGTGGGAGGAAATGAGGGTTTTCCCCGTGTTTGGTCAGTTTGAAATTGACTCTTGCCGTGTCTTTGTGCGACGACCTGACGTCTCAGTTTGTTTTGCGGACTGTGGGAAACAACAGGGTTCGTGATGGAGACACAGGGTCCAGGGACTCGTTTCACGCCCAGCTGTGAGTACAATGATGAGTATGACTCAGTGATACTGACGCGTGATCCCGCCCTCGGAGGGGTGAGTATGCGGGAGGAGGTCCCGCGGGGACGAGGGCGGCGAAACGTAATGCGCCCGATAAGAGTGTCACGAAGATTAAGCTGTTCTGTCGTATATCGGAGCGATGTCTGTACATCTTCTCATCAGAGTGTGAGTTCGGTGTGGCCACACAGAAGCTGGGAGATAGTTGCGTGTCTAACACAACGTGTTGTGGTTGAAGTGTTTGTGAGTCAGTTAGTTTCCTCTGCCTTGATCCTTGATTCTGAATTTCGGTGAATTCAGGAGAAAGTGCATTTCGTCTGTGAAAGAGCCAGTTGGAAAGATTTCCAGGGAGTTGGTACAATTGCCGGAAGGCGAAAATTATTCGCTTTGTCTGTCAGCAAGACTCGCAGATTTGGTGACAGATGAAAACGAGTGCATTTCCTGGCAGACAGTGAGGGGACTGTGACTGCATCGCGCGAGTGTTGCGGGAGCGATTGAGACGTCCCGGCCGCGCTCCCGCGCTGTCCTCACCTGAGCAGCGGCGGCGCCTTTCATCTCCCTTTGAAGTGCGCCGCGCGCCAGGTACCCACTTGATTGCTGCCGCACCTGCAGCAACAACGGGGTCAGAGGTCAATCCGAAGGTCACGTCGAAGTCGTCTAAATGATACGAAGTCCTTGTGGTGGGATGAGCCATGTTGAGCGTTCGAAAAGGTGTTGCAGTGAGGTGCGAAAATCGGCCGTGGGTCCCGCCTTTGATGTTTTGATTGACACAGTTAAAAAGCGCAACAAACCGACGTGTTGAAAAATCATGTCGCGAACTTTATCAATTTCACCGGAAATGTTCTCTTTTGACGGTGTCCATAGTGTTCTGCAATTCGGTTGTGGAATTCTGGTGTTATGTGTGCAGTCGACGTGGCGTGGTGTGGCGTGGGCGTGATTTGGCGGGACTTGTGGGAGGCGGGTTTCTTTCTGTCAAGCTCAGTTTGCTCTGACGGGCGCAACGCAGCCCAGACGAGGGGGCAACGAAGCGCCGGTGAGGGCCGCCTCCGAGGGGCGAGGGCCGCCTCCGAGGGTGCGAATGGGGTTGATCCCGAGTCAGGCTTGTCACTCGCAGTGATGGAGATAATTTGTTGCCGAGATCAAAGAGAAACAGCAAATCACCTGATGATGGTGCTGGACGGTAGTTTGGGTGATCATCGTGATGGTGATTGAAGTGATCTCACTGCGAAATTGAGGTGCTGTCAAAGATTTGAAAAATTGCCGGTTTTGTGCATTTTGAGCCGACACAATCTCAAAGCATTGGTGAACAGGTGCGAGATGCTCAGAATAGAGAATTCCGGAAATATGAGTGAGTGCAGCAAAGTTATTCTGTGCTGAATGCAAGCTGAGCACCAACAAGAAAAGTTGTGAAGATGGAATGGCACAATTGAAAATACTGTTGTCAATTTTCTTTGTTGTCGTTTTGTTTTTCGATTGCATGTAATGTACATCAGATACGTACGTCGTGCGTTGCATCGCGAATGGGATTTGCTTTGCGAGTACTGACTGTTGTAACGTTTTCTACAGAGAGCGCGCGGTGCTGCAACCCGGCGACTAGTTCGCAGTGCAAGGCGGTGTGCAAGGCCATCTTCATAGAGAACGCGCTCCCGACGCCGTCACAGCGCGCCGCCGTCGCGCGGCACTGCGACCGTCAGGTGGCGTCCTGCGTCACGACCTACACCCAGAGCGCGCCGCCCAACAACCCCGCCGACAGTGAGTACAGTCACTGGGGAACCTCGTTTGTGCGTTGAATCCTTTCTGCTGGTCCGTTTCTTGAGAAATCCAACTGATTTGCATTGCATTGGTGTTCGCTCTCTGCAGGTTTGCCGTGCTGCGACCAGTCGAACGACCCTCGGTGCGCGGCGCGATGTCGCGACGTGCTGCGGACGATGAGCGTCGAGGAGCAGATCATGGACGCCATCGTCGAGGCGTGCGGCCAGCCCAGCCTCTACGTGAGTGTCTGAACGTGTGTGTGTGTGTGTGTGTGTGTGTGAGAGAGAGAGAGAGAGAGAGAGAGAGAGAGAGAGATTGCGTGTACATGCGTGCATTGTGAGTACGAGTGTGCGGCCAACCCACCCTGGGTGTGAGTACTTTGCGGAACTCCTTGCTGACCGTGCTCATGACAATGTGGTGTTTTGGGGAAGCGTGCGTCACGGAACCCACACGCAAAGCACGAGCCACCTCTGGTGAGGCCTCACCCCGGCTGTGCGTGAACAAACGGGTTCCCCTTCCACACGACTCTGAACAGCGGAGTCGCTTGTTCTCACGCGAGCATGATTTCGCGACAGAAGGTCCAGATTCCGAAATTGGCAGCAAAACACGACAACAAAACTACCAACATTCCCATGTTGAATTTTTCTGTGTGCTTTGCACATGTACTGTGTGCATGCGTATGGGAATAAATTTTTGACGCGGAGCCAGAAAGGTTGAAACTTGTGTCCATTATTCACGAACCGGGCGACAGGAACAAAAACAAGCGGCGCGCCCGAGGGTCTGGTGCCCGCGCCTGGGTCCCGCTGCCCGCGGCTCTGGTGCCCGGTTGTCCGTTTGATGCGTGACCTCCGGGGTCACAGCGACACCTGTGCTGCGCTGTCGTGGTCCGGGGCCCGCGGGAGGGTCGCACTGCTCCGTCCAGGGTCTCCGTTTGGAAACAAACCAATTATGGGATGACTTGATGTCAAAGATACGGTGCATGTTACTACGCTTCTCTCGCCCAAGCCCCGTTTAGTCTGGTGTGCATTCGATTTGCGGTGGTTTCGGACTTAACGTTTCGTTCAAGACGCGTACACCTCCCCGTCCTCCCACCTCGCTAGAAGGATCAACTTCCGATTTCAGCTTCCTCCCCGCTTTGTCCAGGACTCTCTGTGGCTTTGGCTTCCTTTTCCAATGGGGTGACACCCTGTAGCCAACCGCAGCCCGCGCGCTTTGGCGGGAGGTGCTGAACGTGCCAGTTCTCTCTCGTGTTGCAGGACTCGCTGTGGCAGTGCTTCCTGCGCAACTCGGGCGAGTCGGGCCCCGTCACCGCCGTCGCCGGGACCATCGAGACGGCGGGCATCGACAGCGCCAAGCTGCTGTGCTGCGGCAAGGCGCGAACCTCCTCCTGCCGCAACCTCTGCGTCAAGGTGCGTCGTGAAGTCTGCCACTCTCCGGATGCGTCTCGCGTGGTGTTTCTGTTGTTTCTTGATTTGCACAGTGACCCAACACACAACGCATCTGGTCGAGAAGAGGTGTCACGGTAAAAAAGAAGGCATCTCTTTTAGGTGTGAAGTGAACTGGACCCTGGGGTGAAGGGAATGTGGTTACAGTGCCGGTGAACACGCGTGGTTCCACTTGTGCTCGGTTGAAGTGTTGCCGGCTCAGAACGTTCGTCGCAAAGAGACTTGTGGAGCACACGGAGAAGACTTGTGGCTGCAGCTTCTCAGTAGCTGTGTTTGTGATGCGGGAATCATCCAGGAGGGTCGCAGAGACACGGCGCACCTGTTGCGAATCTCCGCATCGCGTGCGTCAGCTTCTCAGACCTGTTCCGCACTGCATCGTGCGTCGCGCTCCTGGATCAGGGAACGGGTGTCGCACCCACTACTTGTATAGCAGTGCGCCACGCACGGCGCGCCCGGTGTGAAACAGGAGCCGGTGTAGGACTTTTAATGCTCCTGTCTTGACCGTGTCGTTTGCTTTCAGAATGTTGGGTTTGCTTTCTGAACATGAAGAAAACGCTTTGAACGTGACGTGTGCGCTCTGAACGTGCTGCTGAATCGCAGAATCAAGAGCCCAGTATGCCATGGGCCATGACTGGTGGCGAGATCTGCTTTCGGTGCCAAAACTAATGAGTTCCACGTGTATGTGCACAACAAGTATGTTGGGGACAACTCGACACCTGGAAACGCAAAGAGAAAAGCAAACGTTGCCAAATTAGCGGCGAGGCACTCGGCACATGTTGACATGACAAGATAGAACAAACGGAAAGTGACATTTGGCTGCTGTGGGAGATTTCAAGGTGGATCACACGCGATGCGCCCATCACTTTCAACTGTCGTAAAACTCGGTCGTTAGATCTACAGGCTGCGTGTTTCCAACGAGGCTTTCAATTTAACTTCCGCAATCCTCGTCGACTCCAGAACGCTGTGATTGGTCACTTCTTTAAACAGTTCTGACCCAGGAAACGCAATGTGTGTCTCGTGGCAAATTCCTGCGCCTCTGAACATGGAGACAATCCCGGGCTCCACAGCGCCGGACACGATGTTTGCGTGCTGAACGTCCTTTACAAAAGCTTTCCAATCCTGGACACATCCCGAAAACACACAGAACACTTAACGCGTTACATCTTGGTCAGATCAATGCGGAATGCGCAACTGGTCGGGAACGCGGCGCACGTTGCACTGTTGAAACGCGTTCTGAACCTCCCATCTTTGTTTTGCAGACGTACAGCCGGGGCTGGATGAACAGCTGGAACAGTTTCTACAGGAACTGCGGCTACCACCCACAGGAGGCGGACCTGCACCTCTGTCTCTCCGACGGTACGTCAGTCGCTTCTGGCGCTGGTGCTGTGTCACCAGTGTCCGTGTCTGCCATTCGGAGACTGCAAACCGTGTGCGATTGGGAGTGGTGTGTGCGTGCGTGCTTGCACGTGTGCGGTTTTGTGTGAGTTCACCTTTGACTTCCAGTTCGTCCTGACTGACTCATTTTCATGGGGATTTCTTGCAGTTGACGAGCCGTGCACAATGGGGTGTCGCCACCTCCAGTACTGCAGCAACTTCAACCTGGACCCGCTGGCGCTGTACCGGCGCTGTAACCGCGCGGCGGACCAGGCGGCGCAGAAGGACGTGACGCTCTGGCGGCGCGGCGTCATCTCCCTCCCCATGCTCCACGACATCCCCGTCAAAAGTGAGTTGAGCAGAGGCCGCCCGCGCGCGGCGTCCCTCAGGCGTCTTTCACGTCTTTTTCGTCTCGGAACGCACTGATTCACAGAGGAATGTTGCGGGAAAATTTGCTACTTCGTGGGCAAGACTCAAACCAGTGACTTCAATCTGTTTACCACTCAGAAGAAGACGTACTGTGGTTGCTTTGTGGAAGGAAGACTGAAGTTTGATGCTCGTTCCATTCCAGACATCGAGGTGTGTCACCCCGAAATGTGGAAGGCCGTCGCCTGCACCCTGCACATCAAGCCGTGCCACGCCCAAACTCACACCACCACCATCTGCAGGTGAGTTCCTCTGGCTTAGTCCTGTCAGACTGTCTCTGACGTGTTCACGGACCCAGCGAGTCAGGTCTGCAGCTTGTGCATCAGGGCCAAACCAAAGCGACTTGTGAACATTTCCTGACATTTCTTTTGGGGCTGGTACGCACACCAGCCTGGTAAGTCCTTCGAATCCTGCAGTTCTGTTTGGGAGCATCCAGCTGCTCTGTTGCGGGGGCTGTGGATGAATGTCGAGAGCTCACGAACAAAGGGGTTTTACGTTGAGTTGATGATTCACTGACTGTTCTTTTATGACCTGTGGGGTGAGGGTGCACGGGGCAGACAGACACCTGTGTGAGTGGTTGATGGCTCAATTGTGGTCACGAGTGCGGGTAGCCAATGATCACCGCACCGGGGCCGATGATGAGGGGGTCATCAGCGGCCCCGGTCTGTGACAGTGACGCAGTAAATCTTGTCTGACTGACACGCGCGCGTCTTCTCCCCCGTTTGGCTGCGCTGACTTGGAGGTGCCTGAATCCCTCAGTGGTGCCACAGGTGTTGCACGAGAACACATTCATTGGAAAAGACTTTGTTTCGTCTCGACGCAAAAAATCCTTTCCTGAAAACCCAGGTGAAAGAACCCCACATCTCTCTTCTTGAGTGTAACCTTCTCGCAGACCTGATTCATATGGAGTTTGACACACAACACGTTGCGCTGTGTCGCCAACACGCCGAGATCTACGCTCTGGTCTCAGGTAAAAGCAGAGATCAGACGGAAACTGCCTCGCTCTGTGTGGACGTCTGTCAAGATCTGTTCGCGGCCTCAGCGCTTGGAGCTTTCATCGCCGCAGTTTGCTCGGACAGTTAGCGGCCCGCCGAGCCGTGTGCTGCCGCAGATAAGCGAAGCTTTCAAGTCCGGGCAATCAGCGTTTAGCGAGATGAAAGAAGGAGAGCGAGGTAGTTAGCGGGGCTGGGAGCCGAGATAGCATCTCCGCGCTGAGCGACGAGCGAGTCTGCGCCGCTGAGAGAAAAGGTGAATCAGGAACCTGCCGCCTGCTGTGCAGGATCATTGGTTGTTGAACGGGACCAACGTCAACGTTGATCTGCACCAGACAGTCAAATCAAACGTCACTGCACGTGCCTGTGACGTTATTTTCCCGACACTTTGCATTTGTCGAGTCTGGTGAATCTCTGATCCAAAAGAAATTCAAAGTTTCACCAAGTCGTTTGAACGCCGTTGTAGCATGTCAACGTGGACTATCGGGTTGGCGTGAGTGAACGTTGCGACGCAGAACTGCTGGGCAGTTTGTGGAGGATCCCGACTGTTTGATGGAGCTGGTTGAGCAGTGCGAACGATTATCATCGCGAACCGCGAACAGCAGCACCGCGCGCTCCGCTCCTCACTCAACGTCACGTCTGAAGCAACGAAACACGACAGAACGTTTCAAAGGTTTCGCTGCTCAAGTGCTCAGGTTGGCACGGCACACGCGTGGTGCCGCCGTCACTGCGTCGCTTTGGACGCTGGGCTGAGAAAATTGCCAAAACAGACCCGAATGGACGTATTCTGCGTCCGCAAAAATATATCATCAACTGGAAGCAAACATGAAAGTAAACGGACAAAAATGAAATTCTTCTTTTTGTCGACGCACCAACTGCGAACACTTGATGAAACGAACGATTCCACACGAAATTGTGTTTTGGTTTGTGTTCCACGGAAAGCATTCAAGTTGAGACAGTGCAGAGACACATGAGAGAAGCGCTGACAGTTGCGAAATGTTGACAGCGAAGCCGCGTTGAAAGACGAGCAACACGCACCAGACAGAAGTTTCTCTGATTGTGGGCAAAAAAAAACTGAACGTTCAGACATGTTCGTGAAGAGATGCGTAGAAGCAGCAGAGAAATCTCCGATCAGGTTCGAATTGGCACCAACCTCCACTGCACCCAAAGGAAAACGCCCCCTCCTCCCTCCAGTGGAAAACGCCCCCCCCCCCCAAGCAGTGACTGTGTCCTGAAACAGATTTTAGCCTTGCGATTGAGGGCCAGTTCTTCCAGCTGGCCGCCATAGACGTCAATCTGCAGCGAATACAGTCACTGATTCATTGCGTGCGTCTGTCTGCAGGTCTGACTGTCTGCGGCTGCTGAACGACTGCGTCGACTGGAGCCGCCTGTCCCCGGACCAGAGTCCGGACTCCATCTGCCGCATGCTGTCCGTGCAGGACGACCCGGCCTCCTGCATCCCGCTCTCCAAGTACACCAGTAAGTATGCGCAGTCGGTACACAGCAACGAAGTGCACACCTCCAAAAAGAAACAAAAGCGTACAGTTTGTGCCAAGTGCACCCATGAGCACACCAGAAGTACACCGGCAAGTACCAAGAGCACCTGCAAACCTACAATCACAAGTCAACTGTTCATGACACACTCTGGTAAGGACACCAAGGTGCACCAAGAACACAAGGAAGTGCATCCACTGCGACTCTGTGCACCGCAGACCAATGAGTATCCAGATCACCCAACAGTGGATACCAGGGTGTATGTGCTCTTCATCAGCAGAATCAAAGGCAGAGCAGTGTCAAAACTCCAACGGTCTTCCTTCTTGTCCAGTGACAAGAAGAGCCAGAGAGAGGACTGATCAGAACACAGCTGGGTGAAGAACATGTATCGAGGGAATTCACCTCAAAGAAAACGCTCACCTGAATTTGATTCAAAGGACTGGCAAACCTCGCCAGGGGCTGCGAGTACGGTTTGATGTTTCATGCGTGGTTGTGAAAATGGAATCAAAACAGTGACTGTTTGCTGTGGGTTGTGGGCCCCACGGAACTTGCACTTTGGATCTCTCAATTGCGTTTCTATCACAGAGGGAGTCAGTCTGGCTGTTCCTTTCGCCCGCTACTAAGTATTTCGCGAGTGTCGACATGTCACGCTAAATGAGCGTGAAATTGCCGGCTGAGCGAAGCGGGCGGCTTCGAGTTTGTGTTGTCGTAACTAACTCGGCGAGCATGTTGTTACTGATCACTTGATGGAGCTGTACGGGAAAAGAACTTTGCATCTGTCCAAACTGAAAAGTTCACCACAAAAACTGAAATGGCAAAACGACATCTCTGTTCCCGTGCCTTTGATGAGAGTTTTTACTTGCTCTCTCATCGAAGATCACTTTCAGTGATTTTCATCTCGCTTCTTGGCCATCTGCACAGAGATGCCACACTGCTGCGCTCGTTGTAAACCAACTTGTTTGGGATACTTTCGCCATAACCACGAGGGGGCAGCACCTCCTGGGGTACACTGTTGCTTCGCATCTCAAAGGCACAAGTTTGGTCTGTGCAGTTGACCTGTGCGGAACGCTTTTGGTGAACATCCAGAAATTACAACGTCAATTTTGTTTCTGTTTGAAAACAACCTATTTTTGCTCAGTGTTTGTCCTGCTTACCCTGCGATACAGCAGCGCAGTTTCCATGGAGACTGCCACGAGTCGCCGCGTTTCTTAGAGACGTCCTTCTGATGAACCCTCCATTGCCTTTCTGACGTTCTTGTTTTCCGTGGCAGATATGGAGGCGCGCGCGCTGCTGCCGCTCGAGCTGACGACGCCCTGCCACCCGAACCCGTGCAACGACGGAGAGGTGTGCGCCGTCAACCGCCGCAAGTGTCGCCACCTCGAGAACTGCAGGCCCTACGTCTGCAAGTCGGGTGAGTCGAGGTCTGTTACATATGCAGAGATTAGAACGTCGAAATCGTGGAAAATTTATGGCAAACACCAAACGTTCTTTCACGCCTTACACATCGCATGCTGTGAGGTGCGCAAGCACAGACCCTTCAATACATGACGAATGCGTCAACGGTTTTGAGTCTTTGCGAGATCAAAGACACACACACACACACACACACACACACACACACAAATTGTGATGGTTTCTTTCCGCCAACAGCGTGTCCGATGGGGGAGGTGTCGTCCTACCTCGTGGCGCACAACTCGTACGTGCGCCTCCCGGTAGGGGGCGTGGCGAGCGGGCGCTTCCGCGTCTGTAAGTGCGGCCACGACGCCATGCTCACCAAGTGCCACAACATGGAGCGCATCGGGCTCGACTCATGTCTCCTGCCGTCCGGCCGTATCCACGGTGAGTCACGTGCTCCTCACGACCGTGGTCACGTGTACCCAAACTCACGTGACACGGGTGATGAAGACCGTGTGCGAGAAATTTTGTTCTGCTGTGGTCTCTGTTGCCGATTTCTGCGAACAGTCTCTGGTCTGACTCCAACAAACCTGCCCGTCATTGAAAATTGTGTGCGAGCGCTCCAGGATACAACGCGTTGAACAATTATGCGTGCGGAACGGACTGAGCAAAACATCGTAATCCGTTGCAGGGCACGGAACGAGTTTCCAGCTGGGTTGCCGGCGGTGCGAGTGCTTCGCCGGGGAGACGGTCTGCTTCCAGTCAGCGTGCCTCGACCGCTATGCGAGTCCCTCCGAGCAGGCCGCGTTCACAGGTGAGGCAGGACTCGCGGTCTCGTGTCCCCTCACACTCTGACTACGAATCTTCTTTGTGATCTGTGTGTGTGTTTGTTTGTTTGTGTGCGTGTGTGTGTGTGTATGTGTGTCCAGCATGTGCGTGTGTGTCTCCGGCTGGGTCGGTGACCGTGAACGAGGATTGAAGGTGAAACGTCAACGTGATCACTTCGCACTCCGCAGGTTTGCCGTGCAACTGTCCGGCGGCGCAGGTGACGCCGGTCTGCGGCAAGAACGGCAAGACGTACGCGTCGGCGTGCGTGGCGCGGTGCGCGGGGCTCGAGCCGCGGCAGTTCGACCCGGGCCGCTGCCACAGCACGGCGGCCTGCAAACCCAACACGACGCCGTGCGGACCCGGCGAAATGTGAGTCCGGCTCAGAAAACACAAACACACAGATCGGCACAGAAACAAAACTCCTCAGAGAAAGTGATTTTTGCGAAATGTTTGCGATTCAACAATTTGAATTGTGTTGTGGTTTCAGATGCGTTTCGAAGCGACAAGTTTGCCTCAGCATCCAGTCCCACTGCCAGCAGTACGAGTGCGGTGAGTAACCTGACGACAGAAGTCGTTTCCCATGCAACACTTGACAGCAATGCCTCGTACGTGCGCTTCTGATTCAGTCCAAGCGAGTTTGTTCGTGCAGAGAATCTGCAGAAGGAATTCATTTCAGCAATGCTGGTAAACGGAAAGAAGACTTTTTTTTGGAAATCCAGCTGTTGTTTTCAGTGTCTCTGGTGGTGAAGTGTAACAACCACGCGCACAGCCCGGTGTGCGACACGCGGCGGGACGAGTTCACCAACATGTGTCTGCTGACGGCGCACCGCCGCACGCTGCTCTACCGCGGACACTGCCAGGTAAGCCACGCGTCCAGGCTCAAGCGTCGAGATGAAGCCCCGTCCTGGGCAGTGTCAATGTTGCTGTGGCCTCAGCGTGCTGCTCCTCTCTGAAACCAGAGACCTTGTAATTCCGGTGTGGATCCATCATCTGTAGAGCGCGCAGTTTGATCCGCAACAAATGAGCACACCAAAGATCTTTGAGCTGGAAATGATTTTCACGACTGTTTGAACGACAGGAAATGAAGCGTGTTTGTTCAGTGTGCGTCTCTTTACTTTGCAGTCGTCATGCTCCGACGAGGGTCCCGTGTGCGGCGTCAACGCCGAGACGTACGTGAGCGAGTGCGCCGCCTGGGCGGACCACGTCAGCGTCGACTACCACGGGCGGTGCCCAACGACCAGCTACTCGGTCACAGGTGCGCACTGCGAACCAAACATTGAGCAGTGACGTCTGATGGACTCGGTTCTTTTGCATTTGGTCAGTGGAACGCTGAACCCGATGGAACTTTTCACTGCATCCATCTGTGTGGGCATCAGTGCAAACTTGGAGCCCGTTTGATTTGTCTGTTTGTCGTTCACCAAGAGAAATGTAGAAGTCACTGTGGTTTGTTGCAGGTCGAAGCGGCAGCGGCCTGCTGTGCGATGGCGTGCAGTGTCCGGTGAGGGAGGATGAGCCTCCGTGCAGGAAGATCACTCCTCCGGGGGCCTGCTGTCCCGTCTGCGGTGAGTGCAGTCCCGCCTTGGTTTTGGATTGTGATTCAGCATCACTTTCACAGTGGTAAAAACGCTGCGCGTGGAAAGGGAAAACAAACTTGTCGCCAAATCAAACCCAAGGTGCCTTTGTTGGACAAACCAGACCAAGACCTGTTTCGCACTGGATGTGTTGTGCATTGCTTTTCGTCGCAAGTCAACAAGAGCTGGGTCAACTTTGTGACGCAGTGCCCATATGACGATGCTTTCCAGAGCGTTTCTCGTGTGAACTTGGCCTGCAATGCGACTCTTGTTGTTGCAGCGGGCGAGATCCGCCTCCTCTACAGCAAGACGCTCGTCAACAAGGCGAGCAAAGCGGCGCGCAACGGGCCCATCACGGTGCGCGGCGTCGCGGGCGTCCTCGAGCGCCACCTGGGCGTCGCCGAGTGCGGCGTCTTCACGTACCTCAGCGACGAGGCCGACGTCACGGTGCTCATTGCGCCCAAAGTGACGCGACCCACGTTCACGCAGGTGCGATGGCTTTTCGTGTTGGAGACTTAAGCGTTCTCGCTGTGTCTTATGCAGGCATTCTAGCTTCGAAAACTTGCCGATTCTGCCATCGTCCGTGCGATTTTATGGTTTTCAAGGCCAAGAACGGCTCATAACGTTGACGGCCTTTGTGTTGGTTGCAGACGAAAGCGTGTCTGGGAGAAGCGGAGCGACTTGGCGCGCTGCTCAGCTCCGGGAGCCCCACCCTCCTCGCTCACCTCGACCTGTCACCCGTCGTGGCTGCGCAAACGCGAACTGCGCAGCTTCCGACCGGAAATGCAGCGTCTCGTCTTTTCCTGCCTTCTCATTGGTTCATTTTATTGCTGACATCAGTGACAATACTTTACTCAACAGAAAACTGGATACAAAGATAGCCAAGGTGGGAGTCGTTAGGTGTTCTCAGTTGTACGTATTTCTGTTATTTATTGACTCTGGAACAAGTGCTGAAATTGCCATTGACACAGTGATATTGTACAGATCTAGTTCCCTGTTGCACTGGATGCGCAACGTTGATAATTCTGAACGAAGAAAATGCAGACCACACAAGCGTATCATTTTTGCAGGACCCAGATTTCAAAAAGTGATGATTCATTTTTCAAAATGTTGACATCCTCTAAAGTTTCTGGCCTTCAGTTTCCATGGATTTTCAGATCTAGCTCTCCCCAGCACTGAATTTGACGCTGTCTTCCTTTGATCTGCTTGGGCGAAAAATCCGTAAATCTGAATGGAAAGTTACACTTTCAGCCAGAAATGACAATGCTCACAAATTTGGTCAAACTCAGAATCGTGTGTGCCGTTCAATTTGGAGAATTGTGGACGATCATAGTTTTGTCGTTGTAAACACCATTTTTGTCGATTTTGTCTGAAATTTGTTATGAAATTCTCTACCTCATTTGAGAACTGCTTCTTTGTTTCCCGAATTTTGGGGAACAACCGACTTCCCCTTCAACGCAAGAGTCTGAGTGTTTGCGAAAGTTGAGCAATTGCGTCAGTTTTAGCATTCCTTGGAAACAATTTTGTCGGACGACATGACAGCTGTCGGTGTCCGTGTTCTTTTCAAGACTTTTCAGTTGGTATGTTTCGGTAGGGGTGTTTGTTGCTCGAATGTGCGCTCGTGTGACGAGAAGCTCGGCTCGTGTGGCTGCAGCGTCCGGCCGGCCTCATGGCCGGTCCCACTTGTGGTGCTATTTTATACTTTGTACGCAAACGTTGTTGCGTTTTATTGAAACAATTGACAAGCCTTCGACCCAATGTGAATGTGAACTCGCACAATGTGTGTGTGTACATGTGTGTGTGTGTGTTGCTTGTTGCTCGTTGCTCGACAACATGTGGATCTACCTGAGAGGTCAGATGGGGTACTCTGTGATCTGTACAGATTGATGGTCAGTTCGGTGAAAGCTGCCCAGTTGTGTCAACTTGCTCTTCTCCGAAGCTGTTCGGTGCGAATGAGATGTTTTGCGCGCTCTTGATTGGTAGCTCTTGTCGTTGTGTAAAAACAAACCCACACTGTCGCACAATCATATCTTTTGCTGGACAAGTGAAAGAAATGTCTGCATTTGTTGATGTTTTCACCCTGCACGTTGTGTTGCAAAAATGTCAGACTGTGTGTTGGTGCGGGCGTGTGTGGAACGTTTGGAAGAGTCGGAATCAGGTCCGCTCAGTTGCGTTCTGTATCTCAGCCCCATGTTTCCACTGGTGTAAACATCTCTCTATTTATTGTTTGTTACGCAACTTGTTTGTACAAACTACTTCGCGAATGTGTACATCAATGGAAGAAGATGGCGATAAAACTTTTTGTACTCTGTGAGAAGTTTCGTCGTGCTTGGTTATGCGATGATCAAAGACAACAAGCAGTTCTCCTTTCCCACAGTGTATCTGCGCTGTCTTGATACAAACCAGTCCCGGGGACCGACTGGGCCACATTTGTCCACATCTCTTTGCATTTCAGCCAGGCAATTGAATTAGCCGCTTCCTAATCGTATTCCGTATGCACCATTACCACTGGGTAATCCAATCCCGGGGCTGGCGGGGGTCCCGGGGGTCTCCGGGCGATCGATGCCGGGCTCTGGCGGCCAGAGGTGCGAGGGCAGCGGCGGGCGGGGAGGCGCCGCCGAGCGGGGTCGCGGGGCCGACATCGATTCCCGGGCCGCACGTGCTCCGGGCGATTTTCGGGGAGACAACAGAGAGGATTGTGTCCTTTATTGATCGCGCTCCAGGCGACGCAGAGTTGAGATTTGCTTCTCCGATGATTGTGACTTCTTGTATTTGGTCAATTTTCGTCCGACAAGAATTTTCCCTGCCTTTGAAAAGCGTCTTTTTACTTCGTTGAAATTGAGCAAAATTTTGTCATCAGGGCTTCTTCGCTCTAATTGCTGACCACATCCCCTTGGAACAACGCTCCCTCAGTGCCACAATGACACATAATCTTCAAGATGTGGATAAATCAGTTCAAAACAGTTTGTCTCACAGGGTGACGAAGGGTTCCACGGTTGACAATTGCCGAACCAACCTGTTGGAACCGCCTGTGGATCACAGTTCATTGTCGACGGCAGTGCAAGAATTGTGGACCAAATCCAGCGCGTGCATTCATTGAATCTTGAACTCACGGACAAATGCACCCAGAAGCAACCTGCGAGAATCCGCCAGGAAACAATGCCTGTGTCTTCAGTTTCATTCCGGTAGAGCGGTGTTTGATTTCGCATTCAACTCCACAATGCAATGAAGATCTGAAGATTTCCTGCCCTGTGGCGAGGCCTGCAGCTGCAGCACCGCGGTCGGTCGCCGGGATCCCACCTCGTTCTCCCAAAAGAAAAGGGTCCGCGTCTCCTTGGACTGGGGATGAGGCGGTGACGAGCGGCTCTGGCCCCGGAACACGCGCGCACATTTCGCGCGCCGTTGATCACGAAAGCACCGCCGATTGGTCACAGTGCCGTGAGCGGGAAAATATGCTCACCCGCCCGGGCTTCAGACGCCCCTCATGTTGAAATGGCCAGCTTTGCGCAGAGACATAAAGATTTTTGTGTGGATCCAGGATTGGAGTCCGAGTCCGGAACCTCAACCGCAAGTAGAGAGACACGTCCACTCTGCACAAAAGTTGTCTGTCTGTCTGTCTGTCTGTCTGTCTGTCTGAGAGAGCTCTGTCTCTCTCCGTCTGTGCGTGTACGTGTGCGTGTGTCAGAGGCGAACTGAATTGACAACAACCGCTGGTGCCATGGTTGTGACCCAACCCAGTCGTATGTGGAAAACATGGTTTTGACGTGCAGCGAGGGCAATCTCAAAGTGCATGAGAACTGAACTTTATTTGAAGATGAATCAGTTGCACAAACATGAGCAACTTTTGCGTGTGGTTTGATGTCTGATCAACCAAAAACTTCCAGGCCCTAGCTCCGTCGCGCGGTGCGCGGACGAGGGGGCAAATCAAGCCTCCTTCGCACTCCAGTTCATGTTGAGCACGTTTCTCTCACCGACTTGTACAGGAAGCTGTGGACAAGGACAGACGCACTGCGGCAACGCTCACACAGTTGACAGTGTCCGGCGGAATGGATCAAATCAGGGACGGAGCCAGGATTTCGTTTTGGGCAGTGGGAGCGACTTTGAAAAACATCACATCAAAGGTGGCACAAAATATATTCCACGCCTGGCAGCAGAAAAAGAATTCAAGTACATGTATTTTTTTTTCCTAAAGTTTGGGGTTGGGGGAAGGTCAGGCCTGTCGCCCGCCGGATCCGCTGCAGGAGTCGGATCAGATGAGCGAAGCTGATAGGACGGGAGCGGTGCTGCGGCGCGCGGCGGCCGGGGCGGCGGCTCCCAGCTCCGCAGCTTAACTACATGGAGCGGCGCTGATACGGGCGCCGAGCCTCAGTCTGCGAGGCGCTGATAACCCGTCCGCATCGAAGCTGCTGCCGAGACGGAGATATCTGCCGCCGAGAGTAGCGCTCCTCAACATCAACGCTCAAGGTAAGTCGGCAAACTTCGGGTCTTTGTTTGATGCAAAGTCGTTGACTGACGTGGTTTGTTTGCGCGAGTTTGAGTTGCAAATGTACGAGTACTGACTAGACTGCGAACTTCTTGTTTTCAATCAATCAAGGTGGAATGGAGGGACACAAGTTTGTTTTGGTGCTCCCCTCCCAAGAGTTGTGTGCTCCTCTGAAGAGGTTTTTCTGGCGATTCACGAAACAGAATTAATTTTGTTTGGAACAAGGAGGATGAATTTTTACGTGAACAGGCCACGCATTCTCTGCACTCGCTGATCTAAGAGACGGCGAAGTTTGGGGACGATGCTGGAAAGGTGTGAGTCAAACAGAACATGCTGGAAACAAAGAACATTATGATCGAAACCAGAAGTTTTCACAAGGTATTTTCCCGGGCGAATGTTGGTTGCTGCGCAGAGTGGGATTGTTTCTAATACCCGCTATCAGTTTCAGCGTCCATTAGCAGTCGATTGCAACAGCAGGGAAAGCCACTTGAGGCCTTGAGAGGCCTTGTGCTGAATGTTTCCCTCTCTCAGGATTCTCAATGATTCTGTCGCTTTGTGGAGGGTTTCCGAAGGTTAAAGGCCGTACGCTCAATACGGGTGGAAATTGCAGCAGCGTTTTTATTCGGGGATTTTCAAGGATGAAATAGAGATTGAACTGAATACAATGCCTTGCGATCAAATCCAGTCTCGTGCCACACCAGTACGGTGATTCAGGATGCTGTGTTGCGTCACTTGGCTTCGCGACGCAGCGCTTGTGGACAGAAGGGACGCAACGTACCCGAAAAAGCTCGTGCAACAGATGTTCGAATGGTTGTTCCACGTCCTTTGTTGGACGGAATGTCACTCCGTGGTATCTGAAAAGTACTGGGTGTCACGGTGTGGGTCCTGTGTGCGTGCGAAGGTCGCAAGCAGCATCTGCGTTTCAGCCGACATGTCCTGAAGATCGTATCTCTGGCGTTATGAAACCAGCAGCGTGTGACTCAAAAAGCTGGTGCATCAAATCTCAGAATTGGAAATGGGCTGCTACTACAATTACAACAAGTTCATGTTTGGCTCTGAACTCTGATGACGCGGCTGAAAGCAAAAGGAAACAATTTTGACACGCGAGCTCTGAGACGCCAAAGTTGAAAAAGGCGCAGCAAAAAACAGAGAGAAATGCTCAAATATTGTCGATAGTTTCCCAATTTTGTTTGCAGATTTGCACACACACACACACACACACACACACACACACACACAAGCATTCGTGTGTCTGATCGCTCCAAGCTGCATTGAGAAAAATACAGATTCGTTGCACATTTCTATTCGCCGGATCCTCAAAACTTCCGCTGTTCGATCAACCCATTGGTGACTCAGGAAAATATTTTGCTGGCAATTTCGGTGCCTCTGACGCGAATTCAGCGAGTATTAATGGACAAACCTGTGACACATTGATTTCGAAAAATTGACTCCAGAGCCCGAAAAAAGATCGGAAAATTGAGCAATATTTGACAAGTCCATCAAGGAACGCAGAAAGGGTTGAGGAGAAAATTGTTTTTCTCTCCGACTTCTCCGCGGCAGTTTTCTGCGCCGTCGCCGGAGGCAGCGCGATCGATGCGCTCCGTATGGAAACCTTTTAGTCTTTTGTTAGGCATTCGTGAAAATGAAAGGAACCGAGGTTTTGTACGAATTGGATAAGTACCAAAAGCGATTAATGGATCAATCGCGGAGAAACTGGATCCAAAGATTCGGATCCAGGCCACTTGTTACAGACATTGCAGAAACTTGGAGCTTTTTGCGCTCCATCACTCCCGGCCCAGTCTTGAACATAACCGTGGCTGCGCGATCGTACGTGCACGTCAGGAGTTGGACTCTACGTGCTGTGCTGTGCCTGTTGTTGCCTGATGTTTTGAGGCAATTTTAAGATGTTTCTGTTTGTTACCCGAGCAATCTCAAAATCGTGATTCTGTGCAACAAATATCACTCCAATCGTAAAAGGCTTGAAGTGATCAACAACCAGTGCTGGACGCACACTTCAGAAAATAAATTAGAATTGCTGGTTGCAAGGTTGCTTGTTGACACTGATGCAAGGGCACAATATTTCGCACGGAAGGTCAACTGTTCAAGTGTTTGTGGTCAACAACAAACGTCAACGAAACACCAACGAATTTACTAGCATCGAACCAACGCCTTACGCACGCAGTGTGAAAGACCCTGCAGTCTGCAGATCATGACATTGAACGTTTCATTCTGGGTCTGACTCGGTCACCAAAACCATCAAGTATCAACGTGACCAATAAAATGACCATCAATGATCCATCCAATCGTGGCCGTGTGCATCGTTTACAATGCGAAATGATCGATTGATGAGGCCGCCTTGGTGTACACGAACAGACCCATTGTGTGATGTGCAAAAATGGCAACACACCATGTTGAAGGTCATGGATGTGCAATTTGCAATTTGTTTATTCATCCAGGTGCAAGTGTGAACATGTCCATGGAATCTGTTTCTTTTCTCTCTTCTCGCCCATCATGTGTGCGCGCGCGTGCGTGCGTGCGTGTGTGCCTGTGTGTGTGTGTGTGTGTGTGTGTATTCGATCTCAGCACAACACTTTTCTGAAACTTTCAGGCGAACATTTTGTGAGAAATGAGCTTGAACTGAACCAGTCCAAAACCAACGCCCAACGCGGCGACGCTGGCCGCGCTCACGCCTCGCCGCCGCGGTCCCCCGGGCGCTGTTAGAAGCTGTTTCTCCGTCGGTCCCGCCCGGCCCCGGCCCGGGCCGTGCAGCCGCGCCCAAGACCCAGTTCACACTGCTGGATGCGCCACCCATTGCCTCCCTGCACAGGTCCCAAGGCACTGCTGGTGTGGCGCTCATTGATTTGTGCCCGGGTGACTGAATGTGAACAGGGCTTACGCACTGTTGAAGGACTCGGGCGCCTGCTAAACAGGAATCAGTGCGCCTGCTAATTGGGGATCTAATTGACGACTGCGCACGAGCCGCGGGGGACGTCAGGGCCATCTGTTTCACTCCTAACGACTCCGCTAAGTACAGCGTGTTCTCGCCCCACTGTGAAGGCATGTCTTCTGCTGGACTGATCGTGATCATACAGTCTATAGGCCACATAGGTTGTGTTCAGACCACTTCCGGCCTCAGCCGATTTGCTTGAGGTGCACGTAAGTGTGTGTATGTGTGTGTGCGTGCGTGTGTACGTGCGCGTGTTCTGTGGTTAAGTTCGGGTTCACACCTCTTTGTGACAACGTCACATTGAAGCCACTCGTGATGTGTGTGTGTGTGTGTGTGTGTGTGTGCGTGTGTGTGTGTATGCGTGTTTGTGTGCTCGTCTGTCGTGGTCTGCTACCGCCGCAGGTCGAACACGGACACCAATACTGACTCTTAGAGAGGTTCGCGGCAGCGGCTTCTCCACCATGTCCTCGTGGCATCAAGCCACATCAGAGCAAAAGCCACGCGCGTAGAGCTCTTTGGCTCTTGAGAAGGTCGACGACAGACTTTCCAAATTCAGAACCAGTGGCAGAAACCTTGTCCTCTGTCAAACTGAAGAAGATTAAAGGGGAAAATGTGACTTTTTTTGGGACGAACAGAAGACAAACACTGACGTTTTCACGCAAAATGCAAGGCTGCAGTGCTTTGGCGTTGCTCCCGTGTTTCGTATTTAATGCACAAATCGTGCATTTTGTGACAACAGAGGTGCAGTTCCGTTCACTCAGCTGCGGTTTAGAGACTCTCACCCGCTGCCAGGCCGTCCTTGAGGCGACTCAGTCACACGCTGCAAGGCCGTCCGTGCCGCACCCCGGCGATCGAGGCAAGGGATTCCGACCGAGACAGCAGGGGAGGTGGAATCAATTCCAGGGATCAGGGTGGATTGATCCGGGTCCCCGGGACGGAGACAGCCCTGAATACAGCGGGAGAAGCGCAGGATTACAGGGACTGAGCCCGGATTAACGAGGTGCCAAAAGCAACACCTGCCTCCAAATCCTCTCTCTATGCGGCCTCAGATCCCGTCTACGTTTCACACGCATTGAGGTCCGACTCACACTGGATGCGAAGTGCACTGCACCCTGGTCGTCGTATTCTCGTTTGAACTCGGTTCTGATTGACCTGCACTCGGACGAAAGGCTCGTGGTCAGCGTAACCCCTTGGGCCTGAGTATCCTGACCTGATCCCTCCTGGATTGAGACGTGCCATTGCTGACGCAGGATTCAGCTGGTGGGTTCCACTCGTCCGGCACGTTCCCATGAGTGTGACGCGACGTGCGTGTTCCCAGCGGTTCTGCATTTGGTCTGTGACTTGGGTTGCAAGGCGGGTGCTAGTCTATCTGCAGAAGTGAGAGAACAGCAAAGTCAAAATGTGTTGTTGCGAACTCCTTCCTCGTCGACGCAGACTCACCCAGCAGAACTGCGTCCAAGCGCAGATTTTGAAGGGACGTACGAGCCACGCTCTTGTGTGGGAAGGTCAAGACCGTGATCTGCCGATCAGCCGATCGCTTCCTCATGACTGATGCGGTTCAACCAAGTTATTGAAATGAACTTCCGTGTTTCTTCTTTTGAAACAGCAACAACGTCTGAACCCCAGAGAAGCTGAAGCGGGCGAGACATGGAGTGGCTGTTGTTGCTGTTACCGCTGCTGAGCTGGGTTCCTGCGGCCGAAGAGACGTCCACCGCACCAGGTAAGGCTCCGGACCTGGGTTCAGAAGAGCATCAGGTTGTTGAGTTCAGAATACCGTGGCCAGCCAGGTTCAGTATTGTGGGTCCAAGAGAGTCACACCAGGTTCTGTGCAGTTGGGTTCAGGTGATCCTCAACACAAAAGGACACAGACTTCTGTCTTGATACAAGAACATCTTTGGAGCTGTGAAGAGTTGGGGTCATGACACGTTGCAACACAAACTGTGACCCGCTCAGTGAAATGACGCAGCACGAATTCGTGCAGTTTCCACAGACAACGAAGAGCCGACACAAGGAGCGACATTGGTGCTTCTGTCTACATTTTCACTCTCATTCACCCGGCCGCAAAGGAGAAGGAAAAAACACTTCAAGGTGCAAAAAAAGCAGAGGAGGAAAATGAACCTGAGTCGACGGGGACCCGGCTGCTTCGCACGGAGCGAGTGTGATTAATAGCAAGAGAGCAGCCGACGACAATGAGTGTTTATCTCGCGGTGGAGAACGAAGCTCCATAACCGTTAATTCGCACTTCATATCCACTGCTGATACAGTGTGAAGAAAAAACGGTCCCACTGCAACTCGTTTGTGACACCGTTGACGATTTGTGGACATCTTACGGGCAGCGTGGCATTTTGACTTTTGGACTCCCGCTCAGTTGTCTTTCACTGCAAAACAAGAGAAAGATTCAATGCACCGGACCGTTGGTCTCTTGTTTCTGACACCAGAATTTTTTTCGGAGCACGTGTTCATACTGGACGCATTCCGAGGTACAGGTGCAAACGCCTCTTGTGGCGCCGTCCAGTCGTGTGACAGGTGTGAGAGAGCGCCTCGGCCTCACAGTGCGCGCGGCGGGGCAGATTGGGAGGCTCTGGGCGGATGCCGAATTTTATGGCTTCTTCTGCCGATAAAGACTCTTGAGCTGCCGGCGCTGACACAAGTGTGCAAACAAGCGGATTGGAGCAACACGAGCCTTTTGTCGGCTTCTTGTATGTGCGCACAAGCGAGCGTTGTTCGTCAACCTTTACTGTGACATCTTCTTTCCGGAAATTGATGTCTTTTTCCTTTGAGTCGCTTGTGAAATGCGACTCCATATTCATGTTGAGAGGAAAGTGTGGTCACGCGGTTGTAAAGTCGCATGCAGCGCCCCAGGGGCAGCTTCCCTGGGACTTTGAAGCTTCCTGGAGAACAAAAATCCGTAATCTTTAGCAGAGACAGGTAAAAATCCTTCAACACAGATGACAACATGATTCAGGCTTGTCTTTCCACTTTTAGGGTTGCCTTCAAAACGTGTTTTGCCGCACTGTGAAAGGTGAGGCTGAGGCTTGCAGAACTTGACACGTTTCTGGCACTTCCCTTGGGGTTCCCAATCACAACAAACGAGGGGCCACATTGTCGACAGAGGCTCGTTCTGATCAATCTTGTCTGCGCCTTCAAATCAACAGCGCCTCTGCGACAACTTGCGCGTCTCCGGTTTATTTCACGTCCGATGCGTGCGTGTCTGTTGTGTCCCGCACAAGTCAAGGCTGCGTTGGCCCGTGGATGCGACGCATATTCCAACAATTTTTGGCCTTTCGCGTGCATGGCTTTTGCCATTGGCTACATTGAAAACAAGCTACTCTTGTTGCTGACGGGCAGAGAGACTTTGTTGTGGGTCCAACACCATTTTGTGACGCCTGTGCCTTGCTGAGTCCCTTGTACTGGGATGGATCTGCTTACAGTCAAAATCGACTTTTGCTTTTCCTGACTCCACCTGGACGTGCAACAGATGTGACGAAAAGAGCGCTCAAAGAGCGGCGCCGGAGTCACCGTCGCCTTCACTGTGCCCGAGCGGCTCGCAAACAGAATAATCCCACTGTCAAATTAATTGAAGTCTCCTTCTCGCGCCAAGCCTTCCGCGCCGGGACGAGATGCTTTCAAGAAGCTCTTCTGAGACTCTCCAATGCTGCGGAAATATGGTCTCAGGGATCTGGGTCGGTGTAACTTACACTGCCGGGGAAATAGGGGCTGGATTTGCGCGCAGACAACAGAGCCTTGTGGTTGTCGTGCGGTGATGGAATGGTGGGCGGGCGGCGGGCGGCTCGGCTCTGTTCCGATGTGCGCTGCCTCGCAGCACGACGGCTCACCTTCTGCGGCAACGGAAGGAGGATCTCAAGATGAATGCAGTGTGCGCAGGTCACAGGGCGAGAGATACTGGAGGAACTGAAGTTCCCGAGGAGTCTGTCTGTCGGAGGAAGAAAAAGTCTTCAGCATTGCAGTTACACAAATGGGCCTCTGTTTCTGGTTGGACCGACCTCTTCGCTGGGGTGTGGAATCCTGCACCTTAAAAATAGGTTCACTTTCAGGTGAGATGTCCAATGCACAATAGGAATCGGCCTCAACGATTCATTTCAACAGCTGCAGTGTGCATTCATACAAAGTGACGACACTTACACAAACACAATACAGTGTAATAACCGCTTGAGCCTGGTCGCATTGAAACAGAGCTGCTGCAAACCGACACGCAAGGCAGCGCCATTGTTAGCGACGCCTCAGGTGCCTTTCGCTCCACAGGTGCCGCGACAAAGGACCGACTCTCTGTATTTAAAGCTGTCTCACGTTCTCCCCGACAGCTAAGTAAAAACGTGTTCAAAGAAGAATGAAAATGGCAATTTTCTCTGCCAGGTGTGTGTTTCTCCATGAAAAGGGAAGGATTCGCTCTCAGCGGTGTGTGTTACTCAGGGTCGACAAAGACACAAAGGCAGAGCGAGCTACGCGCTGTGAAAAATAATGTTTTCGCAGAATTTTTTCTTCCACTTCTGTTGTCACGTGTGGCCAAATTTGGTTTGTTTTGTTTTTTGGATGATAAGAATGCTTCCAAGTTATCAATTCAGCCATTGAGAACAGATTTCCTTCTTGAGGCCGTTGTGAAAAACATTCACAATGAAGGCAAAGAAATTGATGAACGGGTGAAAAACACCTCATAAAGGCAGGATGAATGTGCGACGCCTCTCAGATGGAACTCCCGTCCGTTCGTTGCTGTACTTCAGGACACAAAGCCCGCCCTATTCTCGTTTTCTGCAAAGCAAAGTGAACCAATCCAGCGGGTGTGAAGCCACATCGTTCTCGCAGTTTCGCGTGGAAGCCCGCGCTCGACAAACATCACCTTTGGAAGAAACAGCACCGCAGTGCTGAGGACGGCATTGTGCCTCCGTTGTCAGTTTTGTGAAGAACACATCGATACCAACAATTTGTTGCTTGCCTGCACTTGACAGTGAGTGCACTTTTCAAAGCTTTGCAAAGTTGTTCTGTTTGTTTGATCGAGCGAATCTGGTGCACGTCCGTTGTTCTTGACGCCGACTTTGGGGTTGCATCGCAAAGCAGCCATCGCTTTAACCTCATCCAAAAAGAACAGGGCGAATAAACAAGCTTCAGGCGACCAATCTTGCGACATGTCTCCCTGACTGTGTCTCTGTTGTCGACACAAACCTCTTACAAACCTCTGGCTCTCAACAGTTTGCCCTTAGACACTTCACGAGTATCTGAGGCCTCACCTGTTGCCGTGCTCAGTACGTGCGTTTCGGACGACTTTTCCTGGGGTTGCGTGGACGCTTCCGCCACCTGGACCCACTGGCCAAATCCGCTGGCTCGGCTGCAGGACATGTGTGCCTTCACAGTCCAGGGTGGACCCCGGCCCGGTCCCCGGGAGCGGTGTGAGGCGCGTGACGCCGCGTTTATGATGGGAGGCTGCTGCAGACAGGTGCACACCGGGTCCTTCGTGTGCTGCGTTGCATCACCCAGTCAACGCAGCGTCTATCAGGTTACATGTAGAGGGACAGACGCATCCAGTGCGAACCCGGCTGCACTGACGCGTTTTACGCCGCATTAGCCGGGAACACACGAAGGCACTCCGCCGGGCGCCGCCGTTTCCTTCCCGGGAACATCGATCAGAGATAGCGGCGCAGGTTCAGTCAGGGGAGACCAGCAGAGATGAAAATCTCAGAATTTTTCGACCCAATCCAATTCTCCAGCAAATATCAGTGGGAACTCAAAAGCAACGCGGCTGTACCTGTTTGACATATCCACGAACCCTGCATCGGCTTGGCGACGCAGTTCCCGATAAAATACCCATCGGGACGCATTGCTTCACGGTTGACACAACCAATCTCTCATTTTGTGAGCATCGAAACGCATCGTACATGTACGTTGAAAGAGAAGACCCATGCAGGACGCGCCCAGGTGCACCTCGTGGGGACATGATGCATGGAAGACCAGGACTGCATCCAGTCTGGTTTCGTCAGTGGAAGTCTGTTCGTGGAAGGTGTCACACCCGCCGTGATCTCACCGTGACTGTGCCAGCGAAATATTGATATTCTAATTGTGCGACGCAACAAAACAGCCAATTTCTGCTGATTTATCCCTTTGTGCCAGACTCGTATTGAATCGTGACGCGTGATTCACAGCGAATGTGCGACGCGTTGTGTCTCGTGTCAAACAACTGGGCGTGCGACGCAGCGCCCGCGACGTCACGCGACCCTCTGGATTCACGCACGCGGCTTGAACCTGGTGTCCGTGGTGCGCACAATGGTCGCTTCGCTTCCCATTGATCGGCGCACCGTTCCCCAGGAGGAAAGTGCAGGTTCTGTGGAGCAGATTGTTCCAATCAGTGTCATGATTTTCTGCATTTTGACTTATTTTTGTGTGCTTGTTGACAGGCGAAACAACAGCGTTCGGGTGGAAATTTTTGATGCCATCGCGCTCATAAACCTTTCAAAAAGCTCACGAAAGTTGAAAAAGACAAAGCCTCTGCTGTTGTGAGGGTAACGTTTTGACACAACGCAGATCGACACATGAACAGCAACGTGACGCACGGCGACTCCACATGCAGAAGTGCACATGAGACTGGTGTTCCACCTGAGATCATTCTCCAGAGAAACAAAAGCTGCGGACGTCGGCTGCCAGAGCGCGGCTGTTGCTCTCGTCAATCCGCCGTGAAGGGCGCTAATCCCGCGCTGATTGGGGATGTTTGAGGCTTCAGCGCTCGATAAGTAAACACGGCCGCTGTTGTCTTCCCGCCGTGACTTACGAGAATCTGCAGGATCCAGTCAGGGGTGTGGTCTCTCCAGACGTCATCAAGTTGTAGAGTCTACTGAGTCTCGCGTTTGCACCAACACATAAAGTACAGTTTAAGTTTTGGGGAAGTAATTTTTGAGGGAAAATTGATTTGTCGATGTCAGGGTATCCACCCTGCAGTGACAGTGCAAACAAGGAAAACCATGCGCAGAGATGCCCCGCACTCCTGGAACGGCCTTTGTACATAGATCTCATGGAACAATGAACCACTTCTCCATGATCTTGCTGAGACGTTTAGTTTCACTGTGTTCTGTCCCTGGGAGAAAAGGCGGCCCGCAGATATGGGCGCTGTAAGAGAATGAGGATTGATGTCGGATCGTCCACCCACCGGATTCACGAGGCAACGCGCATCCTCTGCGCGGGACGGAAACCCGGAGAGGCAGCGCCATTTGTTTCCACCCACCGCGCTGATAGAAGCTGAAGCCTGGAAAGGGCTGGGCTCATCCTGAGGCTGGACCGCCAGTGTCTGCTCTTCTGGAAATCGCCCTTTCCTTGTTGCTTCATTTTCAACTGATGTGATCTTTTTTGTTTTGCTGATGAAACAAAGGCCGAGTACTGGCGTTGGGCCCACTCGACTCCACCAGGCAGTAACGGTGGACCCATTCGGACAGGATAAGCACAAGTTGGGTGGATTGGCACCAGAGGTGTCGTTTAGCTTACCTTCTTTTGTTTTGAGTTTCAACGTGAAGATTTGGCTCGAACCCTTGTCGGGCGTGGCGAACGCAACCTTCTCGTTCTTTCGCAAATACAGCAAAATTGTTATTTTTGGTGAGCGTGAGTAGTACGCATAAGAGGAGATTCAGGAAGCCCACCCCGCAGCGAGGGAACTGTTTCGATTCTGGCCGCACTCATTCCGCGCGCATCCGGGCATCAATTATTCACAGTTATCATCTCTTTAAGCCGCGTCCTACGGCTCCCGACGGGGACGCGAGGGCCACGGACCCAGTCCTGCTGTTTCTCACTTCAAAGATGTGGGCACCGAAGGCAGCGAGGCCTGCAGGAGCAGCCTGGATGAAAATTCTTTTTGCACCTGTCCGAAAGAATTTGGTGGACAATACGTCCAGCAGGGGGGGGGCATATTTGGAATTTTTCAAGGACTGTCGTGAAAGGGCCATTTTACTTTGAATAAATCAGGCCGTTTCTATTTCTTGTCTCTTCGAACTCTTCGTCAAGAGTGCACGTTTCGAGCTGAGTTCCATTTTGAACTGACTAGTGTGGAGAGACAGAAATAGGACATGTCAGGCCGCATGTCCACAAAACTGACCTGTCACCCAAACCGAGATGAGCCAAACCCGAATTATTCTGTCGGAATATGATCATTCTGTGAAGCTGACAAAAAGGCGACTCTTTGATTTCGCCCTTTGATCTTTTGTTCTTTTTTGTGCGCGCTTTTCACGCAACACTGACACTGGATATTGGGGCTGTTATTTCACCTGGCTGGATATCAAAAGCGCAAATCAATCCGAGTCAGCGAGAGCGAAGCTGTCAATCTGAACATGTTGTCACACGGAAAACTGTTGAAACAAGAATCGTGATTTGTAACTTCCCGTTTATTCACCGTTTTTGTGACGCCTGCTTTCGCACAAACATTTTTCGCTGACGACACACGAAAGAATGTGTTCGAGTGCAACGCTTGGAATCAAGCAAGGTTTTGTTGTGGTCTGCCTTGTTCTGGTCAGTCGACAGGAAGAATGCTGCTTTTGCATGAAGCCAGGGTGGTTGCGGGAATTGGTCGCAAGGGGCCGATCCAAGATTCAGAATTGCTCAATATGCAAGAAAACTAGGGAGGGGGTCCCTGGACCCTCCATGACAAGAGTCCACAACTTTCCCAGCAAATCCACATGTCAGGGAGGGACATCAGCATGTACGTATGGTCCGCGCCACACTTTTACGAAAACTCGAGTTCTTTGTTGGGAACCAAGCTTCATTTTCTACCGTGCACATAGACAAAACAGAAGACAAACACATCCCATGGTGCGCCTTGTGAGTTCAGTTCAGCTGCAGACGTATCATTTCATCGGGGGCTCTTGCTCTTTTGCCTGTAGCCGTGGAAGGCTTCGTCTCAAGAAGAGGAGCAGACAGTTCAGTGCGCATCCGAGCCGCGTCTTGCGCAGCAGTTCTGACAGCGTCCTCACTGGGTTCACTTGTTTGTGTAGATCCCTGCAGTGATATCGCCCGAATCCTCGGGATTGAGAGACATAAGGAAAGCTCGCAGTAGGAGCTGCAATATGTGTTGCGTGTTATAGCGCTCCTGGGACCGACCGAGATTTACAGGGAGCGAGGCAGGGGTGCGGAGCGCAAGAACTGGCAGGGTGCCGGACTTCAAAGGATCTGGACTCACAGGAGGCAAGATAAAGAGGAAAAGCCGATTTTGTTGGACTTGGGCGGAAATAGGAGACAAGAAGTGGTGATCCATGTGTGCGAGTGTTTCTTCCGTCAAACGCTCAAATTTGTGAAAGAAGGGTGTTCGGTTCACGTCTGAATGCACAAGCGCACAAACACGCGCAAACCCGGCAGTTGGCGCCGTTCCTTTGGAGTCCTGCTCTGAACCCGAGAGCTCGCAGGGGGGCAATCTTTCCGTGCATGCTGGGTTCTTTCCTGCTCACGCGCTCGCTCCAGGGACCTTCACTGCAGCGGCCCTAATAAGGTTAAGCTGTTTCGTTTCAGTCTGCGACTCCCGAGCGTGAGTCTGGCTGCACAATTAATTCGTGCGCTGGCGAGCATTGTTTGCAGACCCCCAGAACACGCAATTCTGCGTGTGTAAGCACCAGCGATGGGCCTCACTGGGCGGACCACTGCTGCTGCGCCGGTTTGGTTCAGCCTGGATCACACGTGAGTGAAGAACCCTGCCTGGCTCTTGAGAAGGAACAGTATCAACCAAGCAGCCGAGAATTTTCTCTTCTTCATCGGCCGCATTTTCGCACTTACTGGACTTGCGTGCGCACTTTCGAGAGAAAAGCTGTCGAAAAGTTGCCGCCAAGCTCCACGCGCATTTCCGTTCCCGCTTTTGGAGTCGCAGCTGCACACCCACCACTTGTACCACACAGGGGAAATCTCTCTATTAGATCAGCTACGAGATTTGATGATGCTGAGCAAACCCCGTGAGAATCCATGTGCTCTGCAGTTGGGTTTAATGCACGCAGTATGCATCGTAAGTTGCGACCATGAACTCATCAATGCCTGGGTCGTCAAGGCTCATGTTAGCCTGCACTTATACAGGATCGTGACTTTCACTTCAACTTGCGCATGTCGTTTCGAGCAACGTCAGGCGTTCATCGTTGGACAGTCGTTGTCGTCTTGTCTGATAAACAAAACCAAACCGCTTTTTACAAATTCGTTGAAGTGTCAAAAGAACACAATTGCTTTCTTTGAGTACTCACACAGGGCTGCACCCAGGTGAGTCGAGAACCCCGTGCAAGGATTTGTTCTTGCTTGCGACGTCAGCTTTGCCCACGGACAGTCAGTGTCCCACATGTGTATTTCCGTCCAGCAAACTCTATTGGTGCTGGGCAGCTACAACCAGTAGTGCATGAGACGTGAGAGTCCGTGGTGTCTGTCGTTTTCTTTCTTTTTTTTCACAAAGAGGGACACAAGAATGGATTGAGTACTTGTCGTTGCAGTGAGGAAAACCAGACACAATGAAGTGAAGCTCTGAACAGCTTTGAGGCAATGAAGAGAGCGGAAAAAGGGGGCACAAGCGAGTTTCCACACAGCTGAGGGAATTCTTGTCGCCCGCCAGTGCGCGAACGTCATTCTGTACACAGTCAGAATGCAACAAGTCCGACTTGTGACAAACAGCAGGAGACGTGAATCTGTTTGGCTTTCAGAGCTTTGTGTTTGACTTTGGGAACTGTTTGGTTTTTCAGAAAAGTTGAAGTTGGTGAATTCAGTTGCACTGCTCGACTCCACAAGAACGGCACGCAGAAGCGGGTCCCTAATTTGGTCAAAGGGTCTGGGCCCAAGGGGATCATGAGGAGGGCATTTAGTTCTGAACACGATATCTCAAATTTTGTGTCGCAGGTCAGGCTGACCAGAGGAAAAAGTGACGGTCAACAGATAAACTCTGCTCATGTTCGACCAAACAGAGGCCATTGTCAGAACAAAGATTCTTTTCTTGTCATGACCGAAAGAAATCTGGGATTTCAGAGATTCGGTGCAAATCAGACGCGACTTTTGCATCCGTCCCAACAGGCAGTCTGAGTGATGAATCCTCTTTTGAAGAGCTCTGTGACGCCATGAAAGATGAGAGATTAGAATCAAAGTCCCAATCATGAAACGCGACACCAATTTTGGACTGCATCCAAATCGGCCTGGATCTGTCGTGTGTTGCAGTCTCCAGTTCGCGAAAATCACTTTTTTCGCATCGCAACATCCCGCAAAACTTGGCCGCGCAACATGTTTCTCATCTGAGCAACATCATGCAGCACCGAGCAACACGCACCAAACGCACCGCCGCCGCGCGCTTTTGGTGGAGTAACATGAGCTCAAAATTATTTTTTTGGAAGTGAGTGATAAAAGTGATTGTTGAAGCATCCTTTTGCAAATATTGATAAATCTCCCTGGCTGCGCACAGTTTTTCATCGAATCGCTCGCCCGCTTTACTTCTGGTCCTATTCAATTGCACAATACGGAGAAGGGAAGAAAAACTGCGGTTAAATATTTGTTGAGAGATATGCTGATCACAATGCTACTGTTGGAGGAAGGGATATCCTGACAAACACACAGGCTTTTAGTTTTTCTGCGGGCTGCTCAATGGGCCATATTGATTTCAATACCCAGCGCGGTTTGGTCAGGGTAGGTGCGTCGCGTTCGGAACACGACCACTGCAGCTGCTGGCACTTTGCTTTCTTCATGATTCACCAAAAAATCATCCTTGAAAGAGAAGTTTTGGCAGAAATTTGTGGTGATCAAATTTGTAACAGTTAAGGAAGAACTTGAGCGTTGACGTTGATAGAGACCTTGACTGTTGTCGCAAACGTCTGTCGTTCAGAATCTAGTGCAAGCGTGCATTTTGCAGGAAACCTGGATAGTCCTCAGCTTGGCAACTGCAAAACGCTCTTCAGAAACAAAATTTCATCGAAGCTTACAACGCGCAATGCATTGACCCAGATGGTCAGTTGAAGAAAACAAGTTCTCCTTGCTCCCAAGTCTGTTTAAAAATGGGCACATCGTGCGCTGCGTCTCTACGTGTGTCACGATTGAAATGTAGCATTCATTGTAAAACGGGCATCATGCCGTAGTTGTGATGTGGAGGTTCTGCAGGTTCCAGGATCCGGTACGGTGCCTCAGTGGGGACTGCGCATACACCGGATCAGGATAGCACTGCTACTTGGAACCCGAGCCAGGCTTTTAAAAGAGAGCCATTTACGCTGCTTTATCGCTGCTCGCGTTGTGCGACGCAGCTATGCGAGCAGCCAATTCGGGCGGGAAGTGGCAATCAACGCGCCACGCCGCCGCGGTCGCATCGCGTGACGCGGGCGGCGCCGCCGGGCGGAGCTCCGATTTGCTTCGGAGGGGAAAGCGCGATGTTGCGGAGATCCAGAATTTGACAAGCCCACCAGTTGGCAGTCGTGTGTCAGCGCGGTCCTCCCATCCTCGCACAGGTGCGCAGCGTCTGCGGTGACGGAGGCTCCAGTGTCGGCGGGGACCCCGACGCGCGGGCGGACGAGACGCAGAGGCGGGCGTCTGCTTTTGTCAGGCAATTGGCAGTAATTTCAGCGTCAATACGGATTCATTATGATCCGGAGCCAATTGCCCCGGGGCCGCCGCCGAACCCGACGCACGCGCCCCGCAACGTTACGCTGCGTCCACACAGCACGCGTCCTGCGTTGCGTCCCTGAACATGTCCTCACTCCGTTGCGAAGTCAACGCAACACCTGTGCACTTGTGACGTGGCAGAATTCGAAGTCCTGAAAGGTTTCCTCACCTTGTGTGCAAAAAGTACCTCGTTGTGGCGCTATTTTGCACAGTGAACTGGGGTATTGCTTCACAGGAAGGAGCATCGGCGCATTTCCTTTCAGGAGATGTGTTCTGTGCTTAAGCGGCTCATTTTCAGCCAGCTGCAGGCGAGATCAATGTGTTCAGGGTGCGTTCCTTCCAGAGTTTTGCCAACCCAGAAAAGAAACGACATGAGTGTCTTTGTGGTAGCTTGTTCTTTTTAACTTGTTGCTCGTTGAAGTGTTTGGACGTCTGGTGTTTGGACGCCGCGCTCCGTCATCATTTCCGGTTTGTTGTTGATACGTTTTGTGCACGCCACAGTTGTGCGCTCGAAAAGCCAAACAAAGGGAACGGATCCCAACTTTTCGGGGTCCGGCATCATGTTTGCAGAGAGGGACGATGGCATCAGATGATAAGGCTGCAAATTGAACGGGAAGCGACGGAACGGCTGCGCGCGAGATAGAACCGATTACAGCGGGATGACAGAGGAGCATCAAATCCCGGGTTCACACTGGAGGGATCTTGCGCTGCGTTCTGGTTCATACCAACACAGGTTGTATCGATTTGGCGACACATCCTCCAGTGACTCGCGCGGGGCCACTGCGCAGGCCGCACCCGGTGTGAACCCGGCCTCTGAGTGGAATGATGGAGGGCCTTCAGCAACGGGAGAAGACTAATGTGATCGGAGTGCATTGATAACCCTGTGAAATATGTGATCAATTGCGCCGTGCGAGCGAGCGCCCGGGACTCGATGTGAACTCAATAATCCGTGGGTCGGTCCGCTCAAGTCGAGGGTCGGATCCTATGCGAGTGCGCAGGGCTCCGCGACGCGACGCAGCGCGCAATGAAATTGGAAAGAACGAAGCACAGTGGGGCTTGAGCGAGTGCGCAGAAGGGGGGATTGTAACGGAAAGTTCACGCAGATAACGTTGCGCGCACCCTGCTGTGAGGTGGAAACCACGTTTTCCTTTGCAATGAGACCTTCGTCAGGCTTTGGTCCCCTGGAAAAAATTCTATATACTGCGTTTGTCGATGTCTGAAAAAAGGCCTTTCAGCATTGAGAATTTTGTGCTGCTGTGCGTGGTATGTCCATTTCCCAGCTTTTGTCCTGCATGGCGACGCCTTTGTTTGACTGCGTGTCCATGCAGCCTGCAAGTCATGTGTTGGCGGGGCTGTGGAAATGTACAATTGGAGGCAACTATCATATTGAGAGGGGTCTTTATTGAGAAATATGGCCAATTTCAGCAAATTCATCTTTTCCATCGTGATTCGAAGAATTCAATTGGATGGGCAGCGCGCTGTGAAAGTTCCGTGCATCGCGACAGTCTTGACGTTGTTGTTTCTGGTGCGTGTGAGTGGGGAATCCGCGCAGACTGGTCGAAGACGCCGATAGCTGCAGCTTGGACTTTCCCTACAGTTTGGCTCACCTGATGTCGGGGATATTTGGACCAAAATGAGACACGGAAAAACGAAGTCTTCTTCGGGTGATGGCATCAGATTCGTACGAGTACACTGCCAACGCACACTTTTTCTTCATGCATTAAGTCTTGTGTTCCTGCAGGTTCCTCTTTGTTCAATTTTTGAAGCCGAAAAAAATCACTGCGAAGTTTTCTCCTCTTCGAGCGAAAGGTGCACGTTTCCCCGAGTGAGACAGCTTGATGTGGAGCCTCAAATTGCTCGCTTTTAGCGTGTAAAATTCGTGTCCGAAGGGCCGGGATCGTTCTTATTACGACCAGGCCCCTCCGGACACTGAAAGGCAAATTGATATTGAATGGATCTGAGGGAATCTCATTTGAATCTGATATGGCTGTATTGTGTGGGGACTCGGACAGAAAGCAGCTCATATTCACGTGCACCGGCCACCCGGGGGTTCGGGGAGTCGTGGCGGTGGATCCGGGAGAGACGCCTGGGGCGTGGACCAGTGTCCCCAGAATGACACGAACAAGCTCAGAAGGAACAATGTACGGTCTGTGTCTGTGAAAGCTGAAAGTTATGTGATGGCCTGCATAACGCATCAAAGCACAAAAGGGGGAGACTTCGTCCAGCGAAATTGCAGGCTCCTCCCACAAGTTCAAACGCTGATCACACTTGCCTGCCAGCCAGCAAAAAGGTGTTGTTTTGTACGCAACCATTTTTGCGTTTTCGAGACACAGCTTTGCTGAATCAGTTTGAGCTGTGAACACCTGGGACCAACTCTCGCATGGCACTCAGCGCGGCGTTGACTGGCGAGGCGGCGCTGCCTGTGATGAACGGGCGGGTGGCGCCCGCCCCCTCAATCTCCATCACAATCCCGCCTCCCGTTGGACTTTCGCGGTGCTTTTCACTGTCTTCTGGCGTGAAGGAGTTCAGGGTTTGGACTGTTGAAAATAGCTTGTTCCTCTTCAGGCGTTTAAACTTAAGCGCACATGTGAAATGCAGTGTCAAGTGTCACAAGCGTCGTATCATTGGTGCACCACGGTTCGTCAGTTTGCTTCTTGATTGACACTGGTTGAACATCTTCTTTCAGCCTCTGAATCCAGCGGGCCACTCTGATCTCGTGCACTCGCATGTTTTGTTTTCAATGCTCAATGCTCCAGGGGACAAGAAACCTGTTTTAAACTGGACATGTCTGGTGTTGTGGTCTTCAACAAGGGAGGTTGAGGGTGCAGGGTTGCATCAAAATGAACGGCGATCAAACGCACAACGCATCCAGTGTGAACCCGGCCTCCGTTACCACTTCCACTCCCGGTTTAATCGACCTCGTCACCCCAATCACATTACACTCTCCAATTTTATTCCCTTCTTTCACCAGATTCAACGGCAAAGGTTCTTTTTTGTAAAGCTGTTTCAGATCCTTTCACACCCTGCTGGAGTTAAATAAGATTTTGATTTGAAAGCCTCTTGCAAATTCCCACGGAACCGAGTATTTTTACGATCGGATCAGTTCCAGAAAGGAAGCACTCAAAAAGGTCCACCGCAGTTGCTGCAAATTCCGATCCTGCGCGTCAAGTCTGAACCTTTGGGTCCTGGATCCACATCACTCCTCCTGATCTGTCTCCTCACTTGCCCCGAGGCTCGCCTTTGTGCACCATTTGTCTTCAATATTTCATCAATAGAATCGCATTGTTCTGCTCTCCCGAAGAGTCGACGGTCTCCGGGCTCGGGGAAGCTTCACAGAGATAGATCTGCCTCTCCTGCTAATTTGTCTGCGACAAACGAGTAGAGCTAGAATTCCTTTGTCATCTGTTGCACTGGAACTGAAGCCTGCTTCCGAACAGGTTAGATACTTTCGGGCACAAAGCATCAACGTGATCATCTGCCGATATCGCTTCAAAGACAAAGCTCGGCTGACGGGGGATGTTCGGGGGAATGCGATCCGCGGGTGTGGCAACGAAATTCCGCTACGAACTTGTGTGTCGACGACAAAACAGGTGACATTTTGTCTCCGTAGCGCAAATTCCACAGACGCAATGCGTGTGTTTCTTTGGTGTTCTGAATTCAGAGCAAGTTTAGGACAGTTTGATGATCACCTGCAGCACAACTCAAAGCGTGGTGGCCTTTGACGCTGCGTCCCATCCGAACAGAGACTTTTGAGTTGCCCTCCTGTTTCTCTCACGTGTACCTGTTCGGTGAGCCTTTTCCAGCCCTTCCACACAGTCCAACATTTGACGCATCCTCAGAACTTCTGATCCACCTCAGCGATGAGCGCCCCAAGGCGTCCATCCATCCATCCGGATGTATCCAGAGCCCATATTGAACCGGATTGAGTTCGGATCGCGATGCCGCCGGCGTTCGTCCATATCGCACATAATCGAGCCGCCCTCGAGGCGAACACGGCCAATTTCCCCCATTCACGCTCCGCTCTGTTCAACCAATTAACGGCCCCGTTTTTCCACCGGTGGTTTTCAAGGTAGTTCATCATCTGGATGTGCGTGATGCCCATGCTGTATCAATTTCGTACTCGCCCCTTTTCAGCATTGTCTTCTGGTCCATTCTTTCTGTGATAAAAAGCAGAAACGAACGACGCGTATTGTTGGAGGAGAAATACATAGATCACAGAATCAGTTAAATTTTTGCTCACTGGCTTTGGAAAGTCGCTGTCTCCGTGTGTGTGTTTCTGATCTGACGTCTAAACACCTGTCAGAGTTGTTTTCTTGTATTCTATCGGTTGGCCTTCCATTTGAGAAGTCAGTGGTTGGTCGTGCCATAAGAACAATTTGGTTCAAGAACGTGAATGACCAGACTGGGCAGTGTGCAAGAAAAATGGCAAAACGGGGAAATGGTGACAGGGAGTGAATGAGCGCTGGTTATGCTGATCCCGGGTGGAGGTTCTCACCATTACGGACTGTTCTCCGTATGCTCCATTTCAGCGCGCTCTGCGTAAGGAAACAGAAAATTGTTATTGGCCCAATAAATCTTGTCTAGGAAGCAGAAAATGCATCTTGCCAATAATATGGTCAATACAGTGTGAGAGAAAACCTTTCTTGGAAAAGGCGTCATTTTTCATTCAGTTTCTTGAGACGCGCTCTGGAGACGACGCAAAAACGAAGCTTGGCGTTCTCTCGTAGTTTCTTGACGGCATCAGCCGACAGCGAAGCAAAACATCTTCAAGGGACTTGTGAGTCCATGACGTCAGGTTTTTCTTTTCTCTTTTGGTAAAAACTTTTTGGAACGGCAAATGAGAAAGAACATCAAAGTGAAGTTTCTTGAATTTTAAGCTCGGAAGTAGCGTCGTTGTCCGTGAGCTGCACCGGGGAACTCCGATCAACAACGCCACTGAGAGTAACATGAAGTAAAATTTTCACAGTTTCAGGCCTAATGCGGTCCCAGCGGACAGCATAACTCAGATTGATATTGAGTGGACACTCTTTCCTTGCGTCCCTTATTTGAATAATGTCTGATATCGATATTTTGCGCAAATCAAATTATTGTCGCTGGGACAAAGAACCGCTGCCGAATCGACGGAGGTTCCGGGGAAGGGGAGGCAGAAATTCCCCCCGCGTCACTTCGTTGGGAAATAGAATCTGGACACACAATCCGTCTGAAAGGTTTTGAGCGTTGACGTCTTGAAGGCAAAACAGACGCGGGGCAACAGTCACATGTCGATGTCTTCTCATTTTCTGATCTGAAAGTTCCATAAATTTCACGCGTGTGCCAATCTTCACATTCCCTCAAAGACATTCTGCACAAGGCCAAAAGTTACCCCTCCAGACAGCAATATTTTAGTTAGCTGAAGATGACTAATTTGACGGTTTCATTTTCACCGCTCCCCATCATAATAGGGGAAATGATTAGAGGCTGGAGAAACATGAGCGATTGCGCTCAGGCCAATTAAGTGCTTCTTTTCGACGGGCGCCCCTCTCATTGTGCCCCGAGCCTCGCAGTCCCCGCATCGATCCACTGAGATCCTGATGCGAGCCTCATCCACCGCAGGTTCCGCTCTCAGTGCGCCGCTGCGTCTTGTCTCGTGTTAGAGGCGGACGCGCATTCTGTTGAGCGTGAGACGTCCATGCAGCGGGCTTCAGACGTTTCAGTTCCGCTCAAGACACAGTAAATTTTCCTGTTGTCGGGTGCTGCTATCATTTTCATTGTGGAATGGTATCGGTGCCTCTGTGTTTGTGTGTGTGTGTGTGTGTGTGTGTGTGTGTGTGTGCGTGTGCGTTTGTGTTTGTGCGTGTGTGCGTGAGGGTGTCTTCGCTCTTGTGGGCGCGTGACTTCCCTGACGTGCTCGTTCTTGTGTATGAGGATGGCGAATTCGCAAAGCTGATAACAAATCAATGTACGAGTATTCAACCAACCGTCTGTCTCCGAGCGAAAGGCAGCTGACCAGCCAAACAAGATCCGAAAACGAAGAATCTGTCCAAACAAAGACTTTAAGTTACATTGGTTTGGCAGTGTGTATGTCTCGCAATTAGACGACGAAGCATCTTCGCTTCTGTGAGACGGCGACCGTGTCCGTGAGGAGCGGCGGGCACTTTGAGAGCCTCACGCCTCCCACCTCGAGCACCGTCATTTGCTGTGTAATTGCGTTACATTTTCTCCCTTCCTGATAAGGGCCTCTTATTTTTCCAATTATCTTTTCATCTTTTCCTGAATCTGAAATCACACCAAATGTACAGTGAAAAAGCTGACTTCAGGAACAGTTTTTTCCAGTGACAGTAGTGCCAGATTGGATCGTCAAGACGTGCACTCGAAGTTTTTACAGTACTTCTCCTTTCTTACCCCATTTGGAAATCACATCTCGTTTCCCCCTCTTTCTCATTATCTCACAGCTGGTTTCTGATGAAGCGAAAAACAGATCAAACGGGGCTGTACATGAGGGAAGAACCACGCATGCATGCAAAATCTTTTGATTGTCTGCACTCCATGATTGTGTACGGATTCGCTCCAGAATGGCGCGCTTTTGTTGGGAAAGAGTGGATCTCATAACAGGCAGAAATTTCGAAATGCCAAACCTTGGGAACTTCAATCATTTTCTTCAGGCAGTTACAACAAGACAGCAAACAAGAGTTCTGTGCAGAAGCCGCACAGATGCGCACCGAGTCGGTGAAGCTCGCGTTCAAACCACAAAGACACGCGCATTTCAAAATTGCGTTTCCCTTTGTGCGTTGGCTTCTTTGGAGCGAATCTGGTGAGAACAGTTCAGAGCTGTGTGATGTGTGGTGGAGAAGTTTTCAGCATGGTCGCTAGAGTTTTGAGATGGTCATGTTCGCTCTCGATGTATCGGGCAACGCGTCTGTTTTCGGATGGACGGGCTTTCGGACCTGCACCCTGCGGGAGCGTCTGCGCATGTGCACGCGTCCCTCAGAGAGACTCCAATCTTCCTGCATCATTAGGAAATTATGCAATCTGCGTCGAGCGCACGCAGTTAATGTCGAGCCGTGTGTCGGAGAGTGACAGTTATTGAGGGTTATCGCTGTTCATTAGAAGTGGAGGGGTGGACACCCGGTGGCCTGCGCCCAGATTCCAGCCGTCCACTCCCGTCCGCTCCTGTCCGTTGATGCAATTAGCGATCACTTTGCTCGGTCTGGAGAGGAGCTGTTTATCGGGTCTGAGCACATCCGCCTGACAACCCGGGTCAAGTGGCCCTGGGAAGAGGCTGGGCCGGGCGGACGCTGCGTCTTCATCCCGATGCAGACAGGTCTCTCGTGATGACCTGGGCGTGGGTGCGGCCAGGTGAAGCCCTCCGCACCGCAGGGCTGAAAGCACGCACCGATATCAGCTTGCTTGGAATAGCACGTTTCTGCGTGCAAGTCTGAATGGAAACAACAGTGGTCAGCTTTCCTTCTTCCTCCCTTGCAGCTGACAGCCATTTGGGAGAAAACTTCAGACACAGGTCGTCGTTGCGACAACTTGAGTTCGCTGAAGACTCTGATGGAAAACACAGAGAGAGATAAGCGAGCGTCTTTTCCCACACAGAGACTGATACGGCTCGGATACCCTTTGCCTCCGTAGACTCTATCTCCTGCAGCTGCGCATCGCGAAAGGAAAGTGATCCCGGGAGTTTTAATCGGATCTGAGTTCCGCGGCGGCCCCAGGCTCGATGCGATGTCATGATGAGAAGGCAATGTGCGACAACAGTCTGCTTTTTAATTAATCAAAACAACAATGGCAGCTTTTTACATCCTGGGGACAGCACAGTGTGAGCCTTTGTATCAAAAGACAGAAAAAGTCAAAAGCAAGAAAAAACCATGAAAGTTGAAGCAACCGCTTTTGTACAATTGTTGTCTCAGAATGACAGCACACCTGCAAAAGGTTTGCCGAGAAAAAGTAGTTCCTTCTTTGGCTTTTGCGCATCCTCAACAAGACTTGAAGATGAAGCTTCGTGTTGAGACAGACAGGCGCCGGGTCGGGAGTGGAGAATGGGCCTCGTGGACTCCGGCACCGCCAATAAAATGCAACCAAGATAAAGTTTCAGTTTCATCGATAACTTCTGCAGGAGGTTCGCACCTCCAAATCAGACCCAGTATCCGGGGGTGGGGGGGGATTCTCATGACCAGAGTCGAACGCTACGCAAAAGGCAAAACTAGAACGCCTGGTGGAGCAAATTGGAGGCTGGGGGCGAATAGTACAACAAAAGTTGGTCCCCTGTCTATCCTGGATCCAATCAGGGGGCACCCATGAACAATGTGAACTCCTGGTTGTTCCTGCTGTTTAACTGTCTCAATCTAATTGTTCTTGTGAATTGTTTTTCAGACCATGAAGGCGTGCGAGATTACTGCGAGCGTGACGTCTTTCAGCCCACGTGTCCGCCTGACCACGTGGTGCTCATGGTGCGCGCGCAGTACGGGCGCATGCGCGAGGGAGACTGCATCCCGGGGTCGTACGGATCCATCGGCTGCTCCGCGGACGTCATGAGGTGAGAATCCATTCGATCTCCGAATCTGGAGATGGGAGCCGAGCGTCAACTCCGGTGAACTTCCTGTCTCAGAGTCATGAATGTGATGCAAAATTGACGAGAGCAGGGATCAGAAAGCCCACCCAGCAACTATTCGGGTCAGGTTCCTCTGTGTACACTGCACGGCCTTCTCGGTGTTGCAGGCTCTATGACCGGGAGTGCTCGGGGCGCCCGTCGTGTGAGCGCGTCGTCGCGACGTCCGTCACGGACGAGGAGTCGCCGTGCCCGCGAGACCTGCGCAGCTACCTGCAGGCCGAGTACACCTGCGTTCCAGGTACGTATCGGGCACGGCACAGCCTGTTCTGATGCTTGTGACACATCACTCACGAATTTCAACAGGGATGCCAATGCGTGACGCAGACCGTTTGCCGCTGGCCCAAGACCATGAGATCCTCTACGTTTCGTCTTTGTTCGCCCTTGCAGTCATGACAGCGACAAAGCAGGAGTGCTCTATCTACCACCGGGTGACGGTGACCCAGGCGTCCGGGTACCTGTCGAGTCACGTGACGCAGGAGACTGGCATTGGATCCCTCGAGTGTCCGTGGGTGCTGCGCGCGCAGCCCGGTCAGCGCGTGCGCATCGTACTGCTCGACTTCTTCGGCGCGTCACAGACCGTCGTGTGTCACGTGTACGCCATCGTCAAGGACCAAGGTGAATTCCGGCAGTTTGCTGAACTTGCAAAACAGACCACAGTGAAATGTTTAAAAAGGACAGGAACCAAGAAAACCAAGCAGCATGGATCTAACGAGGTGGCATGTTCTTGCCTCCAAACAAACTGCACTGGATGACGGTACCACAGGTCTTACCTGCTCAATTTCTGTTACCACCAGAGAGCGCGACGTCGCGCACGGAGACGGTGTGCGCAGGTCCGGAGCGCATGCGCGAAGTGTTCGTGTCGACGTCGCACAAGGTGGAGGTGCGACTCGTGGTGAAGCGACAGCAGGAGCTCGGCTACTTCATGCTCAGATACGAAGGTGCGTTTCCGCTGCAGGGTCATGTTTGGGAATCAGGCCAATTTTTTTCAATGCTGCGTGTGCAAGTTGGGGATTGATCCCACCTGAAAGTTGGCCCTCCTGACCTATCTTAACAGCCTCGTGCAGTCCTGTGTTCCCCAGAATCCAGATCCCACAGGATGGAGCTGCACACATGTGCAGGGTCCTTAGCAAAGCCTGATCACCAAGAACACAAGTATGAGTGCGCCGTGTCTTCCTCTTGCAGCTGTTGGGTGTGGAGACCTGGCTCCGCCTGCGCACGGCTACTTCAAGCGGCTCAGCGAGACCCGGGCGGAGCTCGGGTGTCGGGGCGGGGACGGGCGGCGCTGGAGCCTGCGCTGCGAGGGCGACACGTGGCGCGGGACGCGCGGCAACTGCAGCGGCGGCGCCGGCGCGGCCGCCGCCGACGGATCCGGGTCCGGCTCCAACATCCCCTCAGGTGCGCTCCGTCCCCGCATTTTCGTGTGTTGATATTGCCAGAGGGAAGCATGAATTGGAGCTGCACACACACAAACACTGAAGTTGATCAAGTTTGTGCTGATAAAAGACGTTCAGCATTCAACTCCTGTTTTTGGGCCTCGTGAATTACGACTGTACTGACCCCATCGTGTTGCATACAGGGCTGTCAATTTTCGTCATCATCTGTATCGCGATTGGAGTCGGTCTTGTCATTCTCATCACCGGCCTCGTCTGCATCAAGAGGTGAGTGAATCCGAGCGCACAGAATGCCATCCACCAGACTCTGTAGAAATGTGCAGCGTACTCCCTTCTAAACATTTGCACCAGGTTTCTTGTTTCGCAAAGAACAGCGGTGTGCACAGTTGGTCTCCTTCTGTTCCTTCAGGAGCCTGTGTCTGAGAGACAACGCGCGCGTGTACAAACCGGAGGAGGAAGCGGCATCTGGTGTGTACCAGGCGTACCAGGGACACCGTCTCGCGCACGTGACACCAGGACGCGCAGGCGCGAAGCCGGGCGAACCACGTGACTACGGCTACAACCCGCAGACGGAGAACGACTACTTCCGGTTGGTGCTTGTTCAAGTCTTGCAGAAATATGGGTCCTTGTACAGTGGATCAGCACAATCCCCCGTCCCGCAAACAAAAATTGAGAACCGTGTTGTCGTTGGTTTTCAGAACGTGGCAGCTTCGTCACGGAGGCGCAGGAATACAGCCGGGCGTGCACGGATTCACAGGGCACATCCCACCGCCTCCGCCTCCACCTGGCTATCCGTCAAATAGTTCCGACTACAACTCCAGATACGTGGAGCATGTGTATGAAAGCCCAAAATTTGAGCGGAAGAATCCAGACTCTGGTCAGAACGGTGATGAGGCGACTCACAGCACCAAGTACTACGAGTTAGAGTCTCAGCTCGGAAGTAGTTCCACACACACCGGAAATGCGGCGGGCCACGCGCCCCCTGGTGTGACGCGGCAGAGCTCGTGGGCGAGTGGTTACAAGGATCCCTCCACAGGAGGAGGCAACCTGTCCTACTGATCGCAGTGGGTGACACAATGACCGTGTGTGAACAGGAGTGCTGGGAATGCTGGACGTTCTGAAGTTCAAGGTGGACAAAGGAAAAATTCAAGATTCTCACTCGTTTCCTCCTCTGTTTTTTGAAGATATTTGTACGCCTCAATGGAATGTTCTGTGCAGCAGAAGTTGTCCTCATGTTCCACGGTGGTGCGGCTGCACGAGTTTGTGGAACGCTCTAAGAATCACAATTGATGGACAAGCGTGTACACATATCGCATTCGTCGCGGAGGGGAAACCCCTGGGGACCGTCTGCATCCGTTGGAGCCGGTGCGCACTGAAGCTCCCTCAGAGAAATGTGCCCACGTCAAACATTTGCACATTGGAAGGCCCTGTCGTTGGGTCGCCTTCTGTCCAGCACCCGACAGAGCGGGCAATTGTCGTCAATTTTTTGAAATGTTCTGTAAATGCGCTTTTGAAATAAAGATGTTGACAAAACATGTCGCAATTTTTGTAACTGCCGCTTGTCAAGTATCCTGTTCCAACGTGAAAAATCAGATTCCTCTTTCCTGTTCTGAATGACCAACAAACCGAACAGCGGTACAGAATCGCAATCACTGGGTGTTGCACAGCATTATTCTCGTCCAAAAAAATTGTGAAGCACTGGGACGTTGGGATCCTTTTTGCGATTTGGGCCTTCGTTCTCCTTTGGTCCCTGCCGACAAAAAGGCACTGTCTTGGAGCCAGGTTCAAAATCAACTGAAACTCTTTCTTGGTTTCATGAGAAGTGGTTTGATCAGGTTGTTGTGAAAATAGCTACATCCTTTTCCCCAAAAGGAGGGCTGACATTCTTGCGTTTTGTTGGGGTGGGAGGAGGAGGTGAATGAGTTTCTCGCGTATCATGTGAAGATTCTGGTGACACGTCCTTGAACGTTATCGTCACACGTCGGACACAAATGTTGTTTCCCACCAACACGCGTTTCTAACTTCAAATTGGAATTGGACGAAGCTTTGAGTTGCGCACCATGGTTCCGTTGCTGTTGACCTTGCTCGCGGTGGCATCAGGTTTGCTTCAGAAACAAACACCTATTTTCATGGTCACTTTCTGTGCCAGCTGTGTTGAGAGGAAGGAGCCCAGGTGTGAGCTGCTGTGTATGGTTTCAGCGCAGGACAACAGCTCCACTGCACAGGTGCAGACGCAGCACGGGACAATCGTCGGCTTCACGCGCTCCTCGCCGGGAGGGGGCGACTTCGACGTCTTCCTCGGAGTCCCGTTCGCAGAGCCACCTGTCGGACCGAAGCGATTCGCAAACCCCGAGTTTTACGGAGAGTTCCCAAATGGTAAAGTTCTCGCTCTGGCAAAGACCATGCAGAAAGTAATGAATTTTGAGGCTCTACGCCTGGTCCTGTCTCCATCTCGCTGACCCTGATGATGGTCGCGCCTCTCCCAGGGACTTGGGTCGCGGATCGGTACGGAGACTCGTGTTACCAGTGGAACTACGAGTACCTGCCCTACAGCGAGGACTGTCTCTGCCTGAACGTGTGGAGGCCGCACCCCCACAAGGAGAACAGGGCCGTCATGGTGGGTGGACACTCAACAAGTCAGTATTTCAACACGAAACGAAAATGGCAGGAATAATCAATAGGGACTTTGAGCAATGACATCCGGTCTTTTCCGACGTGCCCCAGTTGCCAGATTTGTGACACAGATACCATTTGGTCACTTTCCATTGGCTCTCAAGTGTAAACTGAGCAATCTGTCACCGACCTGGCAATTGGGGCACCGCATGGAATGAAAATTAGTGGTTGCTCAAACTTGTCATTGCGCACTGCACCACTGTGCTCGTCAAAGCCAACAAACATTCTCTTGCCAAACGCTTGGTAAAACACTTGATGCATCCTGCGCTAACCTGGTCAGACGCTAAAAAACAAACGGCTCATTGATTCACCATTTGTCCTGTGTCCAGGTTTGGATTTACGGCGGGAGTTTCATCTACGGCTCGTCCGTCTGGAACAACGGGGCAGTTCTGTCCACGTTCGGGGACGTCATCGTGGTCACTCTCAACTACAGGCTCGGCATCTTTGGCTTCTTTCACACCGGAGATGACCGCATGGCAAATGGTGAGTGGAAAGCCGCCAAGACTGGTGCGACACCTTGATGACACTAAGAGAAGGGATCAGTGGCCAGATTTTGTCCTGGCACTGGGGGCGAAGTCAATCTCGCGATCTCTGGACCTTGGATCTGCTCTGGATCAACCAAAGTGTCCCACTTCTCCCCCAAGGGAACCAGGCGCTGTTGGATCAGCAGATGGCTCTGCGCTGGGTTCACGAGAACATCGCGTCGTTCGGCGGGGACCCGAGGCGGGTGACGGTGTTCGGGCAGAGCGCAGGCGCCGTGGGAGCCAATCACCAGCTGCTGCTCACCGGAAGTGATCCGTACTTCTCCAACGCCATCATGCAGGTGCCCATTCCATATTGTGAGAGTAGAGGGGAGTTCCGACGAGCTCTAACCACCGAGAAAATACAATTAGGTGCTTACCCAGGCGAACATTTGCCTTTGCCCGTTCCTTTTTCGCTCTCGTTTGGACCTCCAAGGGGTAACTCTCCCTTTGGATCCACAGCTCGCACAGAGCCACATAACTTCAGTTGTATCTCCTTCGTTTCCGGAACAGTAAGGCAACTGCTTGCCATGCCATGAAGTCTGTGTCGCTGGGATCAAACCACCTTGTCTACATTGACATTGTAGAGCGGAGACGCAGTGTGCTACTGGGGCGCGCAGTCGCTCGAGACGGTGGCGGCGGCGGCGGAGTGGATCTCCAACAGAACCGGATGTCCCAACGACGACGAGTTCGTCGACTGCCTCCGGGAGATCCCCGCGGAGGATCTGGATTCTGTGAGTTTGAGTTGGTCACTGGGGGAGAACAGGGGGCATTCATCCCTGACCCACAGACGCAGATTCACAAGAAAACCTGAACCACTAGTTTTCATAAATTGGCCCCACCGTACAAATGTTTACACGCGAGAGTCGAAAGTGTAGTTTGGGTTTCACTGGAAAAACTCCCTAAAAAAGCCTCCGGCTGAACCCCCCTGACTTTTCAACATCTTTGAAACAGAACCAAACAGAGCGGCTACAAAGAGGACCCAAGTGTAGCGCGTGGCCATTGAGGCACATCCAGGAATTGCACCATCGATTTTTGCTTGTCTTCTTCACAAACGGGGATCCGCGCTCAGACTTCCTGACATGGATGTCTTTTGTCTGTTCTCACGTTGTCTTGGCTGCAGATGACGAGCCAGCCGTACGGGACGCCGCTCTACTTCCTCTACTCCCCCGTGGTGGACGGAGTCACCATCGCAGACGCTCCCCTCCGGATGATGCGGTCCGGCCAGGCCTTCAGAAAGGACGTCATGTTCGGTCAGTTATTGCAGTGGACCCAGAGGCGGAGCGCAGGGTCATCGTCTGCTAATGCTTGCCCTGACTCTCTGTTTGGGCCCCTTGGTGTCTGATCCAAGAACTTGATTCACTGGCCGGTCAGAGGGTTGACAGGAAAACTGGTTGGTGTGATCGGCAATTGTATCTGGTCAGCCACCCCGAACAAACCAACGGAACGCGCACGTATCATGTCTACAAAGAAGGGAAACATCTTCCACAGTCAGGACTCGTTGACCCAAGTCTTGCTTTGTTTGGTTCTGTGGTTTTAGGTTTCACAAAGGACGAAGGTTCTTACTTCATATTCGACTACCCTGATGTGAACAGTGTGAATCTTATCACAGAGCCGTACAGAATCTACGCCACAGTCGCAGAAAAACACTTTGCTGTTCTGCAGGTATGTTCTGAACTCTCCAGTAAACTTTGGAAAAGTGACAAGACAAAAACGTCCACAGTGCAGTGAATGGTTGGAAGTCTTGTTGAGCTGGACGTGGCATTCTGAGGCTCAAGACAAACTGTGCAGAACGTTGTCTTTTTCCACGCTTGTTCTAAAGTTGGAGTGAGGCGCCACTCCCAAAAAGATAAACAGGACAGGCGGGCGCTCCTCTTTCACTCAGGGAATGTTGAACATTGTTCTTTACAGAATCTGACAGAGCCTGAATTGCTTGACGTTCTGGCGGGTTACTTACCGTCGGACGAAAACGGATACAACAAGGCAAAGATCTCCATCTCTGATATGACCGGGGATGTCGCCTACGTCTGCCCCACCCAGCAAGCCGCGAGGGTCAGTGTAGCTCCGGTGTATTGTGTCGATGAAAGCGGAAATCCCGAAAGAATCAGAACTGAACCCCAACTGTTCTGGTATTTTGTCTTTCCCAAATTGAACAAACACAAAGACCCGTCGCTACACCAAGTGGGCAGATCTTCATTTTCGACCGCTCTGTGGCTCGTAAAGTCGCTATGAAGTGGCCGCTACCATCTCTTACGAGTACCACTACCCGGATCTGCAGATTTCAGCCCCAACGGCATGCTCAGCCAGTTTCGAATTGCAGGCTCTGGACGATCACGGCTCCAAGGTGTACGTGTACTACCTCACCTTCCGCTCCAGTATCAGCGGCAGCTACGAGTGGCAGGGCGTGGGGCATGGAGACGACCTCCAGGTGGGGCCAATCTCAGAACAACCAGTTCCACTACAGCGACAAACTAGAAAAGGGGGAGAGGGATCTGGACCCTCAAATTCCCGTTTTTGCATGAAATTTGATGTGGTGCCACAAAAAAGGAAACCTCATGGACCCCTGAACCTAAATCTGTTGCTTGAATCAAGTTCTTTCAAGAGAACACACCATGGCAATGTGTTTTGTTGACAGTGGGTGTTTGGCAAGCCTTTCTTCCACGACTACGGATATCCCGATGACGAGAAACAGTTTTCAGAGGAAATCATGACCCAATGGACGAACTTTGCCAAGTATGGGTGAGTCAATTGAAGTAAATTTCCCTTTGACAACAGAAGTCCTTTCCCGAGAAATACTCGTATTTCCTATCAAATGTACAGTATTTCGCAGAATCACCGCTGAAGTCTTCACACGTTGTGCCTGTGTATCTCGCGGGTTGCAGGTCCCCCGACCCCGCGTGGCCGTCCTACTCCTCGGCAGGAGGCGCGGCCCACGCGGAGCTGCGCGGCCCGGGAGACGTGCTGTACGTCACCGGGGAGGAGATCAGGGGCGACTTCTGCGATCTGTGGAAGTTTGACTGAGCTCGATTGGAATAAACGTGTGCGAGAAAGACTTGTTGACAGGAAAGCCTTGCAGTGTTGGTTGCTGGAAAGGTTCGTCAAGGTCTGATTTGACCGAGGAATCTGGAGTTCCCAGGAAAGGTTTGGTACTTGAAGCAACTGGGATAAATTTGCGTCCTTGTGAAGCCAGCAAGACAGGCTCTGGTCCTCAGATTTGTCAATCTTTCGTGAGTTTTGGCCAACTTTATTCGTGTTCAAGCAAGCTGTATGGAAGGAGACAAGTGTGATCCAACACTTACATCCATCCCATGAGTCCACAAGCGAGACAAATGTGAACATCTCCCCAACGTGAACGGAACTTGGATTGCACCGCATTGGTGTTGCCCAAGGCGACCAAATACTTGTGCCGCACCACGGCTAGAACAGGTTTGCACTCAACTGCAGTTCCTTTAACTTGAGTTTGACCTTGTGGACCCTGGATCTGAGGCTGACCATGACCTCGTCGCGCACGGCGCGCTGCAGGAAGTTGCGGTCGCGCTCCATGTAGACGCGCACCTGGTGGTGGTAGTGGACGATGGTCGCGATGAAGATGTTCATAACCCCGAGACTGACCACGAGAACATACGAGATGTAGAAGATGGTGCCGAGGGCGGGGCTGGATTCCAGCATGTCCGAGAGATTGTGCTGCTTTATGGCAAAAGCAATGAGGGAGAGGAAGGTTTTCTGCAGACTCATGTAGCCGTAGAGGTGCCTGCAGAAGATGATGTGCGCGAGGTGGGAGAAAGCCATGTAGATGAAGGAGAACTGCAGGAAGAAGAAGGCGAAGGGTTTCAGCGTGGAGCGCAGGGTCATGCCGAAGATGCGCACGTTCTTCATGATGCGAAGCATCAGCAAGAGGCGAACAGTGGCGACGAAGACCAGGAACCCAAACATGTAGCGCAGCAGGTCGTACGTGGCGACCACGGGGTGGAACTGCGTGTACTTGCGTCCGTTCGCGTGGAACTTGGCGATGGTCTTTTTCGCCATGAAGTACATTGAGAAATAGAGAATGATGACAGCGAAGGCAAAGACTATGAGCGCTCCTTCAACACAGGAAGTCAGGGAGCGGAAGTGAAGTCTGCGGTGCTTGTACACGGCGACCGCAAACGTCCCCGCGATTACCACAGAAATCGCTATGAAAATGAAAAACGCGACGACCATCACCCCTCCAGCGAAGGAGTCCTCGAAATACAACTTGAACACCTTGTTGACCATCGTGGGGAGGATCCCTCCTTCGGGCAGGTACTCGAACACGATGTTCGTCCAGCAGAACAGATTGACAAACGGGTTGTAGACGGTGAACTCGAGGAAGACGACTCGAGTCTGTTTGTCGATCCACCTGTTGTCCCTCAGCTCGTGGATGACTCGTTTGGACACGGGTCGGTTGATCTCCATGTCGGCGATGTAGCCCCCGCCCCCGTACACGGACACCTGGCCCCAGTAGGGCACGCCCTGGATGTCCAGCATCGGGGAGAAGCGCCACGCTGACCGGGTCAGGAACGGCTCTGCAAAACGTGGAGAACAAGGTTCTCGATGGATGCATCATGCATGGCATGCCTGAAGACACACAGTCGGCATGAGTTTGTTGTTCGGCAATGGTTGGATTCTTACTGATTTTGCTGTCGTTGCGGCCGATGCCAAACGTCTGTGTGTTCTCGTCTCTGAGCGAGTAGGACGGCCTGCACGACTTGGCGGGGACGCCCTCCAGACAAGGCTCTGAAACGAGAAGTTACCTGTCAGCAACGCACCGGTAGAAACTACAACAAACAACTTCACTTGTTCCAAAGACAATCGCCTTCGGTACTTTTGAAGCGAATTTTGTAAAGCTACTTCGGAGAGAAGCCACTCTCGTAACCACAGAAGACCGTGGGCCCTGTGAAATTCAAACAATTGCCCGGGGAGGTCTCCTTGTGCCAGAATACACAGGGAGGCAGTCTGCGCCACGCGCACCATTCGTGGTCCCCCCTTGGCAAAGTCAGCAGCATAAACACTGACATCAGCGGTTTCCCTTCCACAATGGTCCAACCCAGTCAGACTTGGGTCGATTGAACCTGCCACCCACATTTTCCCGCTGAAGTACACAGTGTGGGTCGTCACCGACCTGGCGTCATGCGGAGCTGGCGCAGGCGCGCGGGGCCGATGCGGTAGGACACGGCGTCGTCCATGTAGCGGCGGCGGCGCCACGGGAGCGGCCACCCGCGGTAGCCGCGCTGCGCGAACTGCGCCGGCAGGAAGACCTCGTCGAGCCAGCGGAACAGCTGCGGCGTCGTCGTCACCTGCGCGAACAGCGGCAGATTCGGAACGTGGTCAAGGAACAACCCGAAAATGTCGCGTTTTCGGGGGCGGACGGAACTGCGAGGCGGCCAACTCCCTGCATCCACGCTGCAAACTTGGAAATCATGGCACTCCAGCCTTTCAGCGAAAATTGTGTCCAGCCGCGTACGAGTACGTCCGTCCAACCCACTGCAGATCAAGAAGGACGAGACGAGAAGGAACTGACAAAATAATCTCCGTTCAGAAAACAGACTTTGCTGAAAAGCAGATTTTGATTGTCTGCACATTGTCCACATCGTCAGCGAGAGTAGAGCGCGCAGTGCTCACCTGGTCGAAGCGGAGTCCTCCCTTGACCCTGGCCCTGGAGCAGAGGTCCCGGATGTTGCGCGCCATCGGGTACGAGTTGGGGTCCTGGACGGCGTAGCACACGACGCAGATGGCTCCCATGTAGACCGAGAAGAAGAGGAACTCCTTGAAGAAGGCGCGGCACACCTTCTGCTGGATTCTCTTGCTGCGGCACTTCTTTTTCTCGACGGCGGACAGCCTCCTGGGAGGCCACGTCTCTTCTGTAACAACCAGGAGAGCAGTTCAAACTTCACTTCCGGCGAGACAGAAAGAACACAAAGTCACGACGCGCTTGCTGATGGTACGAGCGGGTTTCGGCTTGCAGCCAACACCAAAAGAAAGCAGCTGGGAAAGAATTTTGGGGAAACATTTGACTACCACACTCTTTTTCTTGTTTGCACCACACCAAACTGTCTACATGTCGACGAGCCTCTGAGGTACGTCACAGAGTCCACCGTGCTTTCAATCAAGAAGCCTCATTGCAACTGGCAGAGAGATTCCTTGGGGTGCAGATCATCACCTTTGAGGAAAGTGGGATCAAGGTTGAGGGCCCGATCTGACCCTGGATGCCGTAAAACCGACTTCTCTCTTTTGCGAAATACTCCTTTCTCAAAGTTGGGGACAAAGTAATTTGGATGGGTGGAGATCATCCGGAGATCCCAGGTCTTTTTTTCTTGGTCTCGATGGCGGAAGACCTTTGTTCTGGACGTTGATCCGGGGCGCCGTGATGACGAAGCGGTCGTCCGTCACCATGTAGTTCTCGGCGCGCGGCTTCTTCGTCAGCAGCGTGATGGCGAAGGCGATCACGATGACCTGCGGCACACAGACCTCCCATTCAAACGGCAACATCCCGCACAAAACGCCCTGTGGTGGTTCAGCCTTACAACATCGCAGAGGCAGGCTTGATGACCTGAGGTGGACGCCCAGCTGTACGTAAAGGCGTAAAGTTCAATTTTGGCGAATATTTTTTCTGGTCAGTGCAAATTTTGTACCCATTGGTGAAAACAAGAGAATCTTGTGCAGGAGCCATGGTGGATGTGACCCTGGAGCTGGCAAACGTGATTCACAGAAAGATCCAGAAACTTTGCATACAATCACAAAAACATTTTCGGTTCGCAGCAACAGAACGCTGTGTTGGTGCGTCAAGTCTACCCGGCCGCAGTTCTGACCTTGATCGGGTCGACGAGGAAGAGCGACTGAAGGAAGGAGAGGAAGAAGGAGGTGAGCCAGCGTTCCGACTTAGCGCGACCCCAGTCCATGCTGTAGAGCACCAGGAAGAAGGCAGAGAGGCTGCAGGACAGGAACACCAGCACCCAGGCCAGCTTCGCTTCGTACGACGGAAGCTCACTTCCGCCCGGCCCGCAGCATCGCTTCTGGTCGCCGACTTTCTCGCCTCCGCTGTCGAGCTCCTTCTCGTGACCAGCGTGGTCCTGCTTGTACAACCAGATGATGTCATTGAAATTGGGATTGTTGAAATCCTTCACGGTGTCCTGGTCGCCCTGGACCTTCCCAGTCTTCCAGAAGTTTACAAAGGCGTTGCTGGTCGTTCCAGCGGCGCTCTCGTTCAGGGTGTCGTGGACGGGTTTGCGGCTCTTCCGGAAGAGCGTGACGATGACGATGTTGACCGGAAGTACGATGAGGAGACTAATGAAGCTCGTGTAGAGCTGGTGCAGGCTGAAGCGGAAGGGCCCGACCTTGAGGCTCCACCTGTCGGCGTCGCGGGACGTGGTCGCCTCCGTCTCGAAGAACATGGCGTTGGAGATCATGGTGAGGAAGAGCAGCGAGAGGCAGCACGCGGCGCGCTGTACGCGCGTGAAGCTGCTGCGGGACGGTCTGAAGCAAATGTGTAATTTTGAGACAAACGGACGGTTTCACCCGGGCTTCAGGAAAAGATGGGACCCCAAACCAACTCCCACAAAAAGTCCTTCATGGAAGTGGCTGCAAATTCTTCAAATTTGATGACAGGACTCGTCCTTTTCCTGAGTCCGGTGAAAGTTCGTGGTATCAAGGCTCTCAAGATCCCTTCATGTACAACTGCATCATTACAGCAGAAAAGCAACTGCGAGTTACCTGGCCCACATGGAGTACCAGAGGTGCCCGTCAGTCAGGTTGGTCCTCATCAGGTCGGAGAACCTGTTCTTGAACTCGGTCACGTTCTCCGTGCCCGCCACCGGCAGCACCCGCTCGATCTTCCCGTCGCCCTCCTCCACCGCCAGCCAGTCGTTACACAGGAACACGAACCTGCAAAGTGAACTCCAGTCCAGAGCAACTTCTTCTGTTTGCAGGTCATGAACAACTCTCCACCGAGTCTCACGCACGTCTGGTCGGTGAGGACATCCCTGACGATGATCTTGTCGAGGAACCAGGAGGCGGCGCCGCCGGACCCGCTGCTGTCGTGCCACACGTCCAGGTACTGGATCTGCCCGAGGCTGCACGGCGTCCGCAGCAGCAGCGTCACGATCGTGCCGCGCTCGAACCCCTGCGAGAAAAGGGAGAGGCGTCAACGCAATTTTCAGTGGCTTTCTCTCCCAACCAAGCGCTAGTGTTCCGGTTTGCTGATGACACGGAACAGCGTTGTTGCCGACCTTGGTGACCCCGTCGTGGAGCAGCCGGTCGCCCGTGGAGAGCTTCTCGCCGCTGAGGGAGAAGCCGACGCGGGAGCGCGTCCCCGCGTGCGTGCGCAGCCCCGTCACCACGGTGACCAGGTACACGTAGGCGTCCAGCTCCCTGTTGTCGAGCAGCTCCTTGACCTTCCACTTCTCCTCGTCCTGTTTGTCCTGCCTGAAAACGAACGAGATTCCATCAGGGCGCTCTCCACTGGCGTGGCTCAGGGTGTGGAACTGTGGGACTCGCCCCGCCCACTTAGTCACGAGTGTGAGCTGTGGAGAGCTAAGATCTTTCTCCACCCACACTCGTTCGATCAGTTGTTGGCGTGTGTGTGTAACCCTGTCCTTTTCTCCCTGTGTGCGTTTGTGTGCGTGCACACTTTTGTGATCTGCTCTTGCGTCATTTTTGGTTCCAAAATAAAGGAGATGAATTCCAAAGCGAAACGTTTCTGGGGAACCCAAGGTCACCTTCTCAGGCAGATGACAACGACGGCAAAGATGACCAGCACAACCACGACCGTAGCCAAAACCGCCACGTTGTTGGAGATCGCGGCAAATTTCTTCCACACCGTCTTAAAGTCGATGACGTTCGGGGCCATGAACATTTTGGCGGACACCGAAGCCAAGGACGTCTTGCAGTCACACTGCAGATTGTGCACTGTGCTTCTCTTGGACACCTGAAAGTACGAAAGCAAAGGCTGTCGCTCGTGTCGCTCTCCGAGTTGGCGTGTGGTTTGGCAGTCAGCCACACAGAAGTCCGCTTGGTGGTGGTGGTCCGCTGTGGTTTCTGTGGGCCGGGGCATGATTTTGCTGGAGGCTTGGAGTGCGTTGAAAAAAGAGGAGGAGATTCGGCGTGAGGGACAGGGGGTAGGGTGAGTGCAGGGTGCAGACCTGGCAGCCGTTGGACTCCCACACCTCCTTCACTTCGTTCCACACGTTGCACCTGGACAGCGACATCACTGCCTTGTAGGGCTCCGTGTCCAGGATCGAGTCTGCGACCTCTCGCGTGAACGTGGAGTTGCCTGGATCTGGAACACAATCAGCACAAAAATTTCGTGTCATGTCTTCTCCCTTTCTTTGATGTGACTTTTGAAAGAAATTTGACAGGGGAAATTATGCATCGAAACGTTCTTACTTGTGTAGGGAAAGGAGATTCCGAGGTAGTGTGTTCCTCCCTCTGTGAAAGGAACCACGAACGCGCCGCTGCTTTCCTCGACTTTCTCTTCTGCCTCACCCGTGGGTAATTGGTCTGCAATTGTACAGGTTGTCCGACTGCCGTCATGAACGAGCAGAAAAATCAGAGACGAAGCTCTGAACTTTTGGGTGATGACAGCCGAAGACCAGAAGGAAAAACGTTGTCAGATTCAGGGTTTGGTTTAGCTGGACCTTGGAAACCCGTTGATTCAACTTGAAATGTTTTGCGTGCAAATCGCCACCAGTTTGTGAAATTGGGAGTCTGGAAGTTATCCCGTTACCAAGCCCCTTTTCAATTGCCTCCCCCCCCCCGTCCGCCAAGGAAAGCTTTGATCACCTTTCTTCATGTACACCTCTGGTGGAGCGGAGTCGGCGTCGACGCCGATCTCCAGCAGGAGGGCGCCGCCGTCCGCGTCGCGACGCGACACGTCGAACGCGTGGTAGAACATGAGCGTCGTGTTGCGTAGCAGCGTCACGTTGGCGCTCGCGTTCTGCCACACAATCTCATCCGGGTTGTCAAAGCTGACCAGAAGAGAAGCAGACAGTCGTTTTTGACAGATTCGTCAAAAACGCCATGAAACGTTTTGCCCATCACTTTTGCAGTTCTTTGTCCAAAGACGTTGGTCTGCACAAGCTTGACAGTGAAGGCAAAGGTCACACAGCAGAAAAAGATGGTGCTGCACTGGTTCGACTGTGATTGTGGCTGAGGTTGCACCTGATGGTGAAGGGGTCCTCCGGTGGCGGTAGGGGGCGCCCGTCGTCCGCGCGCGTCACGTTCAGCTTGACGACGGACGTCGAGAGCTCCTCACCCGGCTCCCACATCCCGAGGGCCGAGTCGTACGACGTAATCTGAAGGCGAAGAGAGACAAGGGTCATACGGGATGCGTCAGGTGGTGGAAACACTGAGCGTTCGGGTCAACAAAATGTGTGTGCATTATTGTGTGAGCAGTCCGGGCAGATTCCTCAGAGTGGGCCCCTTGAACCTCAAGCACATAAAACACCCCCAAACTTTGCGCCACTGTTCGATCGGCTCATTGTGGCAAAAGCATAGAGTTTGGGTTCGCGCCCTCCCCCGACCAGAGTCATCTCCTAGTGGTTCGTACCACAGCCTTGAGCATCGAGTCCCCGGACGTCTTCCCGAAGCTGCGCGGCGTCGTCACGTTCGCTCCCGTCGTGTTGATGTTCCGGCCTGCAAAGCGATTCACGCCCCCGTGAGTCATGAACGTCTTGAAAAAAAAATCTTGCGAGAAAATATGTAGCTTTGTCACACCCTGTGTGGTGAGTGTGTGAACCGGAAGTGAGTGTGTGAACCGGAAGTGAGTGTGTGAACCGGAAGTGAGTGTCGCATGTCTGACCGAGGAACTGCGCCGCCTCCGTCTCCTCCATCGTCATGGTGAGCTTCTCGGCCTCCATGGTGGAGGCGCCGCCGCCTGGCGTCGACGTCTCGTTCACCGCGCCCTCCACCATCCCCTCCATCGTGTCGATGTCGCTGCGGTACCCCTGACTCTGCACAAATTCAATCAAGCGCATTCAGGATTCGAAGCGTTGCATGCAAAGTGTTTTTTTCCTGGGTGGCGCAAAACAAGTCAAGAAAGCATCGGAGGTTACGAGTCCCCCAGTTTGGATTCAAGCAGGATGCCACAGCCTTGTCCTGTTCGTGTCAAGAAAAATCCAGCGCAAATGCGGTTTGTGGTCACAGTTGCGGGAATGGGAATCACACCTCGAGCAGAATGTGAAGAAGAATGTGAAAAAAATGGCCGCTTCTCACCACTTGATTTTGCTGCGCTTTCCAGTCCTTGGAAATTTCGTCCATGAATTCCTTGTAGAAGGCAGTTTCCTCGGGGGACATGTTGTTGAAGTCGTACGTCTCTCGCTCGATGCTTTGGACGGGCTCCAGCATGGACAACACATCTGCCGTTTGAAAGTGACGCGTGCGTCAAGAACACCGTCCGCAACGCAGTTTGCGTCATTCAAGCCAATGTCTCAAGCAAGAAAAGAACAGCTTACTGGACGAAGCGTTGAGGACGGCGTCTAGGCCCTCCTTCTTTGCCTTTTCCAACTCTATTCTTAGAATTTCAATCAGAGTTAGTTTCTGAAAAGGAGAAGGGATGTGGCCTGAACTCGATCCTCGTGCGCCGGGCCTTGAGTCGCGCGGCGGCTGCGGCGGCGCGCTTTGCGCTTTGAGTCCCGACAAAACTGGGGAGGTGGTGGTACTCACAATTTCAGGCTCTGGACATTTCTTTGCAACTGAAACACAAAAGACTGTGTCAATGTGATCGAAGTGTGAGAAGGAAGCGCTTTGGTAACAACGTGTAAAGCCCCAAAGGACACCACTGGATGCGCGCGCACTTACATTTGCACTTGATGTAAACGTCCTTGTCGTGCGCGCACGTGTCTGTCCCGCTCATGCACTGGTCCATGAACTCCGAGCTGCAGTCTGGGTTCATGAGGACGACGGGACCCGCCGCCGCCTGCTTCCCCAGCGAGAGGCTGTACTCGGCGCTCTGTGAGACACGCGCAAGAAGTGTCACATTTTCCTCACGAGAAAGTTTTGATGTGATTGGGAATTTCTTTGAGATCTTCCAGTTGTTTCCAGCACCGCTTCTCGGTGTTCACAGTGTTTTTTCTGCTCGTCAGGCTAGTGCAACGAAGCAAGCAATGCCCTGTGCTTTTGTCGTTTGTTGCGCACGGGACAGAATTGCTATGACTACAAGCCTCGCTCCTGTGGGTCCGTACCTCTGCCTCGTCGAAGCCGAGGTTCCTGCAGAAGACGCTGGGCCAGGACGCGGCGTCGAGGCTCTTCCCGTCGCACACGCTGCCCCACGTCCCGTCGACCCGCAGCATGGCCGTGCCCTCCCGCGGAGTGTCCCCGCCGTGCAGCTTGATCCCGTCTGTCAACGAGAAAGGAGATTCGTCTCAGTTGAGAAGTGAGAGGTCTCCAAGAGTCGAGATTCGGGAATCGTTGCACCACATTTCTCCACAATGGAAACTTCTCCCATAACACCAGAATGTTCAGACCACTGACTAAAAGTCTCTCAACAATGCCCTCACAGCAGGAAGGCAAAGAACGAGAACGGAAGTTCCCTGTCAAACCGGAAGTACTCAAAGAAGCCGCAGTTCCCCGGCACCCTGCGAACCCACCTCCGGTTCCGGCCGTGATGTTCGCCTCGATGGAGTAGGGTCGGCACGGTCGCTCGATCTTCCAGCCTTTCACGACGGATCCGACCGACGTAGAGCCGGGCGAATCTTTCGACAGGTAGAAGGCGCCGTTGCATTCACCGGTAGTTGTCTCCTGAAAGAAGAAAAGATGTCAGAATTCAAGGAGGGCAAAATTGCGACAAGAGGGTTCCAGAGAGGGTGGATCCCCAGCCACATGACCTCTGACGAAAGAACTTCACCAACCTTGTACGGTATTGGATTCGATTCCGTGAACGTTATTCCGAGCATGTCTCCGTACGACACTTGTACAGGAGCCTCCACGTCGACGCAGACGAATCCGCCGTCCTCGTTCTGAATGTGCTGTGACTGAAACCCGAACATTTTGAAGGTTGTGGGGCCGCAAAGCAGATCAAACCGAACTTGTCAGAACGTTCGTGTCAGCATGACGAAGCTTGTCCGTCGAACTCACCACAACCCTTTGGCACCCGTTGGAGTGAAAGAGTCGAGGTGCTTTTGCCGAGCAAATCGAACAATTACACTGTCCCCTCAACATTTCGTTACCTCGACGAGGGTGCTGGATATCAGTTTGACGGAGGTTTGATCCAGAGGCCTCCAGATCTGCAGGAAGACGGTCGAGTTGTCCTTGACGTAGACGGACCAGCCGCGCAGGAAGCCCTTGGTCGGCAGCCCCCTCGTCTGGGCCGGGCTCTGCAGCACGAACGTCTTCATCTTCTCCGAGCCGTAGGTCGGGGTCTCCTCAGCGGGTGATCCAAATGTGTAGTCAATCTCATCTACCAACAAGTGTCAGGCTGTCAAAATTTTGGCGTCTGTCCAGTACGAGGCTGTTTTCTCAATTTCTGATTCCATCGCGATTTCATTCTTCCAACACTGATCATTTTCTTATTGGCATTTATGAGAGAACACTTCGTGATCTCTATATTGAGGTCAAACTTGGCATTATTTGTTGACAAGAAGGTCGAGTCATGAAGGTCGGAAATCAGTGCTTGTAGCTGCACATTGGCTAAGTTGTGCAGCGCTGCTGGCTCGCCCAGATGACCCCGCCCTCACCGCATGGGTACTTCTTGTAGTGTATATCGTCGGTCGACTTGACGAGCTCCCCGCAGGCGTCCCGCTGCAGCAGCGAGAAGCAGGAGCGCGCCTTCTGGTTGAAGTTGACGGCGCTGCAGGTCGGGTTGGCGTCGCACGCGGCGGTGCACGCCACCTCCGTGCCGTCGATGTACGTCTTGGTGCCGCCGTTGATCTTGTGGCGCGGAATTCGGACCATCATCGACGCTGCACCTGCACAAACAGCGCTGGAATTTGCTTGTTCGATGTTCGCGCCTGAACCGCCGCGTCCCCTTGGAATTTGATTTGGACCACGCGAAGGAGCAAATCAGTTTGGCGAATTTGACTTGCCGTGGATCTCTTTGTGCCAAAGAAATAATCAAGCAAATGTCGGTTCTCAGGTCAATCAAAACCATTGCCAACTGAGCATGTTTCAGGAGTCCAACATTCAAAATACGTTCACGCAAAGCAAAATACAGGAAACACCCACAAAGAGCCTGACGCCTGCTTTGTAAAACACTTACCACGGTCCAAGAGGGTGAAGAAAACCAGAGTGAACAAGGCCCGTCTCTTCCGGGGAGCCATTGGTCAGCGTCTGCGCGGCGGTGGGACGCTGCTCAGGCCGCGGCCGTCTCCGCAGTCGGCCGGTGGTGAAGTGGAGACGGAAGCGCCCCGCCGCTCCGATTGTCTCCCGTCACTTCTCACTTTTTTCTCTTTCTTTGTTGGCTGCACGACTCCAATGAAAATCCCCTGCCTCGGTTCCCTGGGAAGTTTTTCAATGGGAAGGTGTCACGGGTGAATTGTGAAGCAGGAAATTTGTGAGCTTTGCTCAATGCAAGAAACAGAAACTGTCCGTGTGCATTGCATTGTAAAAGTTCACAAAACTGCACGGTGGACAGTGATAACCTGATCACTTTGGGCTCTCCAGATGTTGACCAACTGACAGAAAGGCAGACACAACATCGCAACCCGCAAATATTTCTTCCGCTTCAAATTCACGAATGCGTCGTGTTTTGCGTTCATTGGGAGTTCACTTGGTCCTGGACCACTGCTCTTACCTTCACACCAACCCTTTTGAAAACAACTTGAAACGCAAAAGCAATTAAATTGGAGAGTATTTTTGGCAGACAGTCGTGATGTTTGAGACAAACTTTTGATCAGACGAGCTGTCATCGCGGGAAGCTGTGTTCAATGAGCAAACAGGTGCCGGCGCAGCACCCTGGATCAGGTGCGCTCGAGCTGCTTTGTTTTCTCCCTTTTGATTGGAGAAAGAAGTGCCTCTTCACTTGCATCTGTGAATTCGGTTTCGACACGACTTGGTTTTCCAGCACAAAACTTTTCTGGTTTGTGTGTTGAGAAGTTTTCTCTCGCAATTGTCCAGTTAGGAGTTCGTTGCTGCTCGTATCTTCACCACAAAGTTTCCAGAGTTTTGTGAACAAATAAGTGACCTTTTGGAATGGAAACAGCCAAGTTTTCTCACGATTTGCACTTCCCTCGTCCGTCCTATATTTGATCTTTGGTTACCTGTGCCTTCTTGAGGGTCACCAAAGCACAGGACACGTAATCAGTGTGAGAAACATCATGTGCGTTCTCGCGTGGTGGTTCCTGGTAGCGACACAGTCCCTGCGTGTTAAGGGTATTGTTCTCAGGTGCACGGTCCAACCAACATGTTGCCCGGGCTACTTCTGTTCCTGGCGGGTCTCAGTCTCGGCAGCTGCCAGTCTGAACAGCCTCACATTCTCTATCTCTTGGTGGACGACTTGGGTTTGTACTCTCTTTGTTCTTGTATTTTGATTCTTTGAGTTGCCCATCATATGAGACATCTGCAGGAACTGCGCAAACGGATTGGAGGAAGCCTTGGACCATTGGTGGATTTTGTCAACCACGATTAGCGTCCTCGCTTGTTCAACAGGAACATCGCTTGCCACATTTGGTGCGCACAGAACTTTAGTACAGCCAAAGGACAGCTTTGAACAGAGTAAAAAAGTCACCTTGGCTGCACCCCGTTCGGGCGTCAGGGATAAAGACCAACAGCCTCAGTTTCGAGTTCTCTTCAGGTCTGAACAATGGGACAGAAGTCAGAGTCTTCTTCCAGTTGGGTAGCTGGGGGCATCATGTAACTGAAGCTTCGTTGAGACATCGTTCCCACAAGATCAATCTGGAGCTTGTTTCTGCAGGTTGGAATGACGTGGGGTACCATGGCTCTGAGATCCTGACCCCGGAGATCGACCGGCTCGCTGGCGAGGGCGTGAAGCTCGAGAGCTACTACGTGCAGCCGCTGTGCACGCCCAGCCGCAGCCAGCTGCTCTTCGGACGGGACACGGTGAGGACCACCTGCTCGCCGTCTCAACCCGACCAACCTCCGGCAGAGCCAGGCTCCGCAGAAGCCAAAGTTCCCTCGACAGTTTGTTTTTGCAAACTTACGCTCGTACTTTGCAGGATTCTCCCAGTTTCCAGCCTTTACCGTTCGTAGGAGTCCTCCCTGGCTTCAGATCTCCCGCTTGGTCTTGTGGGTCTGCGAGAGCTGTCTGAGGTCTCTCAAAATGCGTGCAACCGCGTTGCAGATCCACACGGGGCTGCAGCACCTGGTGATCTACGCGTCGCAGCCGCACGGCCACCCGCTCGGAGACGTGTCCGTCGCCGAGAGGCTGCGCGACGTCGGCTACAGGACGGCCATGGTCGGGAAGTGGCACCTCGGCTTCTTCCAGTCCGAGTACACGCCCACCTACAGGGGCTTCGACACATTCTATGGTAAAGCTACAAAAATCTTCTTCTCCCGCGATGTTTTCAGGAGAACGGCAAATTCGGTTTTCGGGCGGACCAGCAGGCTTTCGTGTGGGTCTTCTCAGCTTCTCACCAGTCCCGCTCCTCACCCGCCCTCTCACGCCCTGTTACCTTCGTGCAGGGATGTACAACGGCGCCGGGGACCACTTCTCGCACGAGGTGACGTCGCTCATCATCGTGGGTCCCTCTGGTGTCGACTGGCACGAGAACGTCGGGACGAATCAGACGGTCCGGTTCGACCAGGACCCGTACTACTCCACCATCGCTTTCACAGACAAAGTGATCGAGATCGTCGAGGAGCACGATGCGACACAGGTGACGCTGCAATCGGCACTCTCAGCTGTTGTGAATTCTGTCCCGTGGTCTGTGGCTTCTTTTAACGTGCGACATGTGCAGTGGACAAGAAAACCGAACGAAAAGAAAACAAAGTTTTTGGAGCACGTTGGAGTTCGCCCGTTGGAAGCGTGCAGTTCTGTATCCTCAGTGGCTTATCACTGAGGACCTTGTCTACCTATCCGCGTTGTAGGTTTCGCTCTGGTGACTCTCGGTCTTCTGTTCCAGCCGCTGTTCATGTACGTACCCTACCAAGCGATGCACACGCCGCTGCAAGTGCCCGACGAGTACCTGGACCTGTACCCGGACATCGGGGACGAGACGCGCAGATACTACGCAGGTTGGTAGCCACGCGCAGCGTCCGACGCAACCTGAGCGGCGTCACATGCATGAGGCCCAAGAATCTACAGTCATGTGCGGAAGATTATTAGTTTTGAGAGCACTCTGTTCTTCAGCGGAAGTCAACAGAAATGGTACTGACAAGGAGTGTGTGTGTGTATGTGTGTGTGATCGTTCAATGAAAACTACTTGAAACCAAATGCCTCAATTTGTTCACGTTGCAGCCATGATGACTTGTATTGACGACTCGATCAAAAACATCACCGAAGCCTACGAGAGGAAGGGAATTCTGAACAACACCGTCATCGTCTTCTCCACAGGTGAGATCTTGCACTTCCAGTGTGTTGAACACTGACTCATGCAACTTCGCTCTGTTCAATTCTGGCACGGACATGATTCTTTTCTGCACGCACCTTGCAGACAACGGCGGGCCCGTCTCTGGGGGAGCGAGTAACCTCCCGCTGAGAGGGGAGAAGAAAAGCCTTTTTGACGGTGAGTTCCTCTTGAAGGACCAATGGCATGTGGACGCGAATCCATGGGCCTCATGCACTGACACTCTGCAGAGCAAAACTTTTCCATTGACTGAAGTCTTCCCCAACAAGAGCCGGACTCTCCATGTCCAGACCCACGCTGAGACTTGGCCTGCAAAGCAGAACAAAGTTGGGCCACACAGCCTTGTCGTTGTTCGGCAAGCAATGATTGTTGGGCGGTGAGTTTGGGCTTCCCGTCGGAGGGGAATCCCAAGCACACAATTTCCATCCTGCCGGCAGGCGGCGTGCGGGGCGTCGGGTGGGTCTGGAGCGACCTGCTCGAGTCGACGAAGGGCACGGAGAGTTCCGAGCTGATCCACATCTCCGACTGGTTCCCGACGCTCGTCCACCTGGCCGGCGGCGACACGGACGACCTCGACCTCGACGGCTTCAACATGTGGCCCACCATCAGGTGAGGTCCACCATCAGGTGAGGTCCACTATCAGGTTTGGTCCACTATCAGGTGTGGTCCACCATCACGTGAGGTCCACCATCACGTGAGGTCCACCAAGTGAGGTCCACTTCAGAGGTCCACCATCAGGTGAGGTCCACCAACAGGTCAGGTCCACATCAGAGGTCCACCATCACGTGAGGTCCACCATCATGT
>JAAUXT010085605.1_pt1 | contig 95546 bp, 70 predicted proteins | sample 7278171 | NCBI WGS metagenome assembly JAAUXT01 (sample SAMN14350112, study PRJNA611818) | marine sediment metagenome | isolation source: surface marine sediment (1.8m) | place: French Polynesia: Moorea | collected 2018-08
TGCAATAACGGTGGACTGAGTAGTGAGTAGTAGAAGTCTGTTCTGTTAAAACAACAATGCATATCCCGTAATGATTGACTGTAATATACTGCAGGATCAAGTCTTACTTGGAAGTTGCATTGTCGGGTATGTTTTGGAAGCGCAAATAACTAGGGCGCTGAGTATCTGTGTGCTGAGAGTGTATGACAGAAAAAGACTGTACGAAGCAAATATAACTCAGTCGGTGAATATGTATGAATCAGAAGGGAAGTGTAAGTGCCTGGATTGAAGGAAGCTGTAGCAAGCGCGGTGTGAGTACTCAAGGCGCAGAGTGCGATCTCCTCTGGTGGACCCAACAGCACGGCACAAAAAGTCTGCGTTGGTTATCGGACCGCTACACCGGACTCGGTTGACTGTCATATGAGTGTGACAGCCGGACGCTAGCAGAGAAACTCAAACGTGTACGTGACGATTCACGAGTTTTAGAAGCCGGTTTCACACTTATAGAGACTGAACACTAGGTGCACACAGAGCGCCCAGTTGAAAATTTTGACCCTGAATGACATGTCACTGAGACTCTCATCAACTCTCAATCAAACCATGTTGAAACCCACAAGGCAAATGTTGAATTCAGAAAAATAAAAGTTGAAGGGAGATTTTCTCTCTAAGTTTTGATATCTTTTGCTTTATTATAGTTTGTGAAAACCTGAAAGTTCAACTTATGTTTTGACTACAATCCTAACGGCACGTCATTGAGGGACAAAGCAACGTCGAACGACGCACAGTGCGCGACCCCCCTGAGAGTTGTCTCGACCAAACCTCCCTTGAGTTTCTCCCTTCAGGATTATCAGTGTACTTGTCTGACCGGAGAATCTGACAAAGCCAAGTCCTGTGTTTTTGAGGTGGCTTGGGACACTTCCAGTGTGTCAATCACGTCTGTTATTCAAGTGTGCTTTGTCGTCATGCGTCAGAAGACAACCTCAGATTCTGCAGGTCAAGTAGTGTGCATCTCAATTCCTTTGGTGACCTTCACTTTTCAGGTTGCTGACCTGACACATAATGGTGTCTGCGAAGAAAATGGTGTCGGTTTTGGTTTTGTGTGCACGCAACACTTCCTTTTCAAACCAGAGTCTGGACTGTTGGATTCCGTTTGTACCAAGTTTCAACTCTGAAACGTCCAGTGGATACACAAAGAATCTAATTTAATTTAATCTTATTTAATTTAATAATGAAACCTCCAGCGACCTGCTCTTAGGCAAAGAATTGAATCTTCTTGGAAACCTATGGAATCGATTAGTTTTCGCGATGACCAGCAACCACCTTGAATTCCCCGAGCACTCATGCATGTCAGTGTTTTCCTCGAATTTGAACAGTACCGAACTCATATTGAAGGTCACGCACTTCTCAGGCCATTGAAATATTGGAGACATGACCTTCCTCTGTATCCCCGACAACGCCAGCGACTGCTCAGCCGTTGATCCAAGAAAAAATTAGTTTCGGTGGTCAACAACGAATCTCATCATTCACTGTTTTGTGTCTGCAACCCACAAGAGTTTGGCACACCACCACAACAGCCTGTTTCCTTTTCAGCTTGTGTGGTCGGTGTGATTCTTTCAACACGTGGAACACAAAATTCTGGCAACAGCAAGTTTCTCATCTCCTCGCTGAAAATCGTCCGTTTGGTTCCTGCACGCAACAGGACGTTCAATGTGGAAGCAGCTGACCTCGAGCCCGAAAGTGTGGCGTCAAGAAGGTCCACTCGCGGGAAAAGGGTTCTTTCAGGACATCGAGCAAGCGGCGCGCAGAAAGTGGCGTCTGTCCCAGAGCCACAACGACTTCACCTCTGCGCAAAACACACTTCCCCGAAGTAGCCACAGAAAACCAACATTTTGCTTTTACCTTTAATCTGGGTTGACATATTTAAAATAAAATGCTGTGCTGGTGGAGATTTATCCACGACCCCCTGTGGCGACCTTCATTAACGGTAAAATTCAAATGTCTAACATATAGACACGTCCATTGTTCGTGGTCGGTCAAAGAAACCGGGCTCCTCGTGGCAGCACCGACACAGGCACACTGCCCCGCACTATTATATTTAAAATTTTGAAATATTTAAGGTGTCAGACGAGACATGGTCTTTGACTATCAGATTGCTGTGGGATTTTGTTTACCCAGTGGCTCTACCATATACTTATCGGGAAATATTTAGGAAAGAAGAGGTCAGAGTTCCTGGCATGCAGGCCGAGAGAGGGACATGTCATGCGCACGAATTAAACAGGGTTATTTTCAAAGCAGCGCACAAATCTTCCTGGGAATTTACGTTCATTCCTGAAAACAGGTCGAAGAGGAAATTTAAACCGACAGATTCCACCTGATGTTGTCTTTTTTCAAACACCGTGATAATATGTGGCGATCCAGAAGGTCGCTTTCTTTGTGGTCCTTCCACTGTTTGTTTGGAACAGTACACCTCAAGTAAAATTAGATTCGAAGATCCACCGAGTGTCTCGCTCGGTAAATTTAAGATTTTCAGTTTGAGCTCCAAATACAAAGCACTACTCAGTGCACGGAAACCAAGTCAGCAAAATTTTATCCACGGACGTTTCATGGTTCCCTGTTGATTCAGAAAGTCAACGTGAAAAACTCTTGGCCCCTGCGAGCAAAGACTCACCCCATAGCCGTGCATGCGTGGAAAGGCGACAGAAACAGTTCCTCAGTGTTTTGATGTTGTGACACGTCTTTTGAAGCGTTGGAAGCTTTTCGTCTGCGAAAGTGCACTGTTGATTGATTTGCGTATTTTCTGCAAATTAGGTCCGATTAGCAGACGCGTCAGGGTAGCTTCCCTCTCACAATGGTATCCAGTTGCATTTCACTTTCTACTCAAAAAGGGAGATCATCAAGTTTCAAAAAAGTGGAAGAGGGAGAGCCAGGCAAAAATTGCCATTGGGATCAAACAGTGAATCTGCTTCCAGCTTTCAGAACATTTGGAGAATCGTGAAAGAAGCTCCCCAAATGTGGGTCATGTTCGACGGAAGTGCACTTTTTGACTGCTTTTCATGGTGATTCTTCTCGCAAAGGCATTCTGCGACTTCTTTCCTTTGAAGAAGCATCAGTGATAGTTTGACTCCCAAATGGCAATGCATCCACTTCACTGAGCAGGCTCTCTCTTCCCCTTTTTACAATTTCCTGGGCTTGTCCCTTCAGCCTTTGGTGGTGTAAGTGCACCTAGTCACACGTAAAGGGGCGCACAATGCACTCGGTTTGCACCCATAACCTTCTTTGTCCAGTCAGACGGCGAGTAATACCACTCGTCTTTGCCTCTCATAATGCTCGTAATGGAAGGCTATTGTCCTTGGAGCCGCTTTGGACAGCTGATGTAGGAGGGTTACGTGGGGAGAACTGGCGGAAAGCGCGAATGGGGTGTCATGAATGCTCACCTCTCTTTTTCCAGAAACCCCCTCAAGGGTTGGGCAATGAGCATGTACAAAACCCCGAGGAGAAAAAGCGCCACAAAATCTGAACCCGACCTTGTGGCCTTTACCGTGGCACGTCCCCTTCCCGTTCATGCCAAACTAGACGTCATTTGAGAACAACAAAAAACAACACAAAAACAAAATGGATGGAAGGAAAATAAAGGAATGACTCAATTGTTATGAGGCATGCGGTAAGGGTTGCTTTGCCCACCTGCTGCAAGGGGCACATCTGAGGTGCAGCCGCGAGCGCGCGCCTAATCCGTGGATAGTGCAGGGCCTCGGCCCGATCCGCAGCGTCCTCGCAATGCGCGTCGCGTCAACTGGCACAAACGCAATTAGTGGACGCACTCTTTGACACAAACGACATCATCTGTGTGCACGATTCCTTGTTCTTTAAGAGAGAAAGCCACAAGACAAAATTTGCATACTGACCACATTTGACCAGGGTTTTGTGTTTGGTTTAAGTTCACAAATGGCGTGGTCCCCCCTGTTGGTCTCTGCGCACTGCTCGTGGCATGCACCTAAGGACACCAGGTGATTATTGTGCACTTGCTCATTAACTGATTCTAAAGCCATTGCTTCCCCTTGAAGCATTTCAATCTACCAGGGACGGTTTTCCCCTCGGCACAAGCGATGCTAATCTTATCCACCCACATATTAATATTTTGAGATGAGGAGTGTTCAGGCCAAGCTCAGCTCAGCTTTAAGACTTTCTCGGCACATACAGCGAAAGCTTCAAAAACAAACGATCCGACGAAGGGTTACCAAGACACAAATTGGAAGGAAATGCACATTGCCAACAAAGTTTTGCGAAAATGTTGCTGATGCTCTCATCCTGTATGTGCGGTACAATTTTTGTGGTGTTCTGGTCACACGGGGATTGAATTTGTGTGGTTGCTTGAGCAAAACATTGCGTGTGCAACAATCGCACCAACGACCCGAAAGCATGAACGTAACATCCGTTTTGACAATTTGCCCTGAACACCAAAAATGTTTGGCTGATCATGATTCTCGGAAACTTCAGTCAACTTTCTCCGACGTGCATCTGAATGTCCAATCCAATCTCAGAAATATTTTCCTTGTCTTCCTATCTCTTTTTCGGTCTGACATCCTTTGTTTCTCCTTTGCTCTGCAGTGCTCAATCTTGGTCGGGCGAGAATTCTGGTGACTGCAAAGTTGTTTCAGACGCGGAAAAACTTTCACCAATATATCATGTTTCTGAACGCCCAACTGTGGAGTAGAAGACCAAACCACAAACCCATCCGAACACAATTGTGGGTTCAGCTGTTTACAGGAAACGGGCATCGGTAACACAGGTGCGCAACTGTGACCGCAGCAGAAACCGCACTGAGACTGATGAAGAGACGATTGAGTGGGACAACTCGCGGTGTTGTCCCTGGTTCTCTCGCGACAAAACCGACCACAACTGGCCTCCCGTTCTCCCGTGCACCCGAAATCCAATCAATGCATACGCTCTTCATCAGTTGTTCCGGTGAAGTTGTAGCATTGGCGAAAATTTTGACACAAGTTATGAGACGTTACAGCAACAGTTCAAATTTCAAACAAAGAAGACCAGTACTCGCGTGACAAAATTTGAACTTTCTTCCACCACTGAAAGTTCAGTTTCATTTGACCTTCTTTTGTCCATTGGACCAGAAGCAAAGCACTGAGCCGTTATCTCCCATGTTTAATTAATTTACATGATCAATTGTTTCCGGCTGCAGCGAAAATTTCAAGGCATTGCTGCCAAGAACGGTTGTAATGCAGCGTAATCCTTCACTTGTCAGTACCCCTCGCGAGACAGGCTGCGCCATCCCCCCTCATTGCTTGCCCACCCAAGCCCAGGGACGCCTGCATCCTGGTCCACTGCATCTTCCGCAGAAACTCGCAAATAAAACAACAAAGCAACAAAATAAACCCATTAATTATCCCTTGTTAACAAGGCATTCTGTGCCCCCTTCAAGAGCCGGTCTCCGCAGAGAATAGATTTTTGCTCTTGGTGGAGAAATTTATAGGCGCCTCACCAAGGAGCATGGAAATCCTTTCTCTTCCCCTGCAGCCTCTCTATGCAGTAGCGCGACCCCTTTTCGCAACACCAATTCAGTGCATGAAAGTAAGAGTGGTAGAAGCAATTAGTTAAGTAATGGGATTAGATGTAATTAGTGGCTATCCAATTTATGAGAACCAGAGCACACGAGCAGTCAGAAAGCATTCCCAATCCCCACATCATCACATAGCTTCATCACATTACTTTTCCACGAAAGCGTCAATTCTTTGCATGTTGAAGTTGCGGGAAAAAGTTGATCTGTCCTCTCTCTTGTCAATGGTGTCATTTGCCAGCTACTGCACCACACAAAAATGGGTTTGGGCGCAATGTTCTGCGTGTGTACCTTTCTTTGACAACATTTGTTGAAAAGCACACAAAGTCCACTGAAATTCCCTGCGTAGAAAAACGAGAAGACCGCACCGCGCATCAAAAGTGCAAATATTGGATGTAATTGGTGCAGTTCTGAGCATGGTGTACAAACCCAGGTACGGTGTTGAAAGAGCTATTGATTTTGACTGCTGGCCCAGGCTGCATGATGCACATAATTTCACCATCAACGTAATAAGCTTAATTCTGTTTGCAAAATGGTTCATTAACCCTCACCGTATGAAGCAGAGGGACTCTGAATGGCCAAGCCAGCGCAACTTGGGTAAAAGCTTGCACCAAGGAGATATGCACAAAAAATTCAGACAACATATCAGAATTAAATATAACTGCCACCCAAATTTACTCTCTGATAAACGACGAGAATGTACACCGAATTTTGTTCTTTTGTTCATTGCCAAGACGGGTTTGTTTGGAAGAAAGTAGATTTCAAAGCATGATTTCACGCATCTGTCGCCGCAGCATTATACTAGATGTCACTGTTGAGTCACAGACGAGAGAAGCTTTCCATGTCTGGGAGGTGCTGCCACCATTTCGCTGTGTTCTTCCCACGCTTTTTCTTGTGCAGATCAGAAGACGATGGGAGAATGCTGCTTGGGGAGGTGTGAAGGAAGGAAATGCAGGGTGAACGCAACATGTCAACGTTGGACTGTTCCCATTTGTGGGTGGGCGTCATGTGTCTGTCAAAAACTGAAAGCAGTTTACCTTTCCATCCAGCTTGACTTGTTCTCAAGCGCAGTTTCCTTCTATGGTCAGGAGAAGGTGCTGTCGCTAGCTTGTCTGCTTGCCGTAAGTAGAAGCTGCCACTCATTAAAGTTGCAGGACACACCCTGGCCAATAGCAGGCCTGCTCTGCCCATCCAACTTGTTCTGACGTCATTGCAGTGGATACCAGGCCCCTGCACAAGGGATGAGGGGAGCCGCTGGACCCCTCCCGCCTCGGTGCCGCTGCTGCTGGTCTCCTGCAAGTCTTTTCACCCACATCCTGTTGGAAGCAAAAATGCAAATTTGTAACTTGCAGGACATTCATTATTGGGCTGTCTCATTTGACTCATCCATAACTCAACTGTCTTAGTGACTAACAACGTGGCTTCTGTGAAGCTCTTCGGAGTCAGTACGAACCATACATGCGCATAATTGAAGTTCTGACATCATTTTTGACAATGCATAAGGGAAACTGTCACAAGGCTTAGCTGTAATACCATGTTTAGCATTCATTATGCGTCTCTGTGTTCTGGGAAACCCATTTGGTACTCGGTGTTTCTTTTGTGAAGAGATGAGACATTTTTGTTCCTTCAAAGAGTAAACCCAGAGCAAAGTGTTTTTTGTTTCAGTCCAAACTGGACCACAAAGCCACCACAGCGATGTTTTGAGTCAACAAAGTGTTTTCTTGTGAGGAGAAAGTGGAAGGAAACGATGGTTAAGAGAAAAGCACACAACCAGCCTTTACTTGAGGAATTCCGAAAATAGATTTCGTGTTGCCGTTGACCAGCTTGCGAAAAAAAACCCACCGTGAAACAATTCTGAGGTCAGCAGGTCACACAAAACAAAACAGGCAGAACAGAAAACTTGGAAATCATTTGTTAATTTGTGATCCAACACACAAATCGCATCAAGTGTAAGAAGCCCTGTTCTTGATCAGAAATTAGCAAACCAACGAAAGTCAGAAAATATTGACAATCATCCTCTCAAGTTATTTTTCAAAACATATCTTCCCAGTTTTGAACGCATAATGAGATGCAGAACTACAGAATATTTCAAACCTGGCGACTGGCCTATCAAATTCGAAGTAAGCTCGACCCACACAGAGGGTCATGGGTCAAAGGTGGGTAACAGCCGTGCTACCCCAAGTGATAGAAAAAAGATGGCAAATCAGGAAAGCATGTCATTTCCCCCTAAATTCGACTTGGATATTGACGATGTTGACTTTCGAATGTTTCAAAACGTAGTTGTTTGAAATCCACGTGACGCAAAGACAAACAAAATCTTCTGAGCCTCTGATATCTGAGCCGCAAATTTGATTTCTAGAGTGCAAAAGTTTTCCATGACCAGAAAGAAAGCGCCTTACATAAATCAGACAAGGCCATCCCCCTGGAAGTTCTTCATAAATATCCTTGCATGCTCAAGAATCCAACTTCCATTTACTCCAAAACATTGTTATGAGAGCTCTTCTCTTTTCCATGACCTATTTATGCACTCACTTTTTCATAACAGGCGGCAAAAGAAAGCGACGTTTTTGTGAGAGGAGTCGGAAAGCATGCAGGCACCTTCCTCGTCTTTGTTTCTGCTTTTTCTTGCACTCGCTTCCTTCAGCATTGCACAGTTTTCGTATTGGCATGAATTCTAAATGTTCCGTATCGGTGACTTTGAGCTGAAATTTTGTCGGATAATCTTGCTTTTGAAACGTGGGATAAAAACAAAAAATCAACACGCGCGCACGTTTCCTGGCGCGCGCGTGCATACAGTGCAGAAAGTTGCAAGATTCAGCCACAAGCTCAATGTTGCAGAAATCGAACTGTGTTGCAACACTTGGGAAGCTTACTTGCGACAATGTTTATCATTGGTCTCCAGCTAGCTACAAGTACTTCTTCACATGGATGTTTTGCCTCTGCGCCTTTTCACAGGCCGTTCTTTCGTAAGGTAATCTGGAGTCGTGATCGTAGTCTAAACACGACCCCAACACTAGAAGTAGCCGCGGAAAGTGAAAGATGGCTGCAAGATGAATAAATTGTGTCCTGGCAGCACAAAATTCCTATGAAATTCAAATTTATGCAGCTAGCTAAGCTCCTGTCCTCCTAAACTGGATTGTATGCTTTAAAATTCTATTGATTTTTAGCTCATTTTAAAAACAAGCAGATGAAATGCGGGGCCTGGCAGATTTCAAGTCCTCATTATCATAAATCCTGTACTGATATCAATGAAAACAAAATGTTATTGATTTTATTTTAATTGCAAATATTTTCACCTCTGTCCACTTTTTTGTGTTCGTATCTCTTCCACTTTGTGGGCATCTTTATCATAATCTCCGCAAAAGAAAGCAGCAGGGAGCCCCGCCGAGAAAACATGAAAGTAATGATGTTAAAATCTGAATATTGTTGTTGGGTGTCTCAGGGTAAGGTAGCCAGGGGCATTTGGGTTGTTGTCGGGTGATAAGGGGTGAAGGGGTACTACGCTTGGCCAACCACCCACCGCCAGCCTCGCCGCGCCGCCGCTGCTGCGAATCCTGCTGTTCTGCCACCAACTTACTTTTTCAAAGTTGCAGGCTGCATGTGCGGGGCTGGACAAATGAGCAGGCCACTCTGCCCGCCCACTGAATCACTCACTTTCTGCAGGGAAGGAGACGGACTACACGCAGGGACAGCGCAGAAGCGACAACTCCGCACATCCCGCTCGACTGGTCAGACACACGGAGGACACAGCGGCAGCGGTCAGAAAGGTTTGAAAGGACAGTTTTCTTTTTCCACGAACTCAGTTGGAGTGGACATTGAACAAAAGGCAGTCCAAGTGAGCAGTTGTGAAGGGACATCCGTCACCAGCCACCCAAACCGGTGCCAGCAAACAGGTAATGGAAGCAAAGCAGCTTGGAGGCAGGACTAACGAATAATTAACTAGCTAGCGAATCGTGGCCTGTAATCGCGTCTCTCTCTTGCATAAAGCCATCACACGCACACACCAGGCAGGCCCCCAGCGCCAGCAGAGTGGGCCGTCGGTCGATGAGAGTCCACGCGAGCTGGCTGACCCGCCTGACCCCGCCCATTTTGGTCGCATATAATCGGCGGGCTTCCCCCGTGACTGAATCATTTTAATTGACTCGCAAGGCGCAAACCATCACCGGAGACTGTATGCGCACAGTTTGGATCTGGACTCTACCACAGAAGTCATGATGGCTCAAATTAGAACAAAATAATGCCAAAAAACTGTTTTGTGAAGTGAAAAAATGTGCTGAGTTCTGGAAAATGTGTGGACAATTCAACAATCCAGGACACGTGGGAAATCGTTCAAGTGAGAGCGGACTTCAGCGACACAACCAGCTAAGTACGATCAGGATCAGCAGATCTGAATTTGACTGACATCACTCTCGAGAAAAAAACCCAACTCAACGACAAATTTAAACTCTCTCACCTGGGTGAACAGACGGGAGGTGAAAGGAGGGAAGCGTACTTGTCCAGCCAAGAACAAATCATCCGCTCGATGGTTGCAGCTGCAACGAGTCAAAGAAGAAGGCCTATTACTCCTCTTCGTAGCCATTGGATATCCACAAACTTTTTCTGTGTCAGTTTTTTTGCACCACTGGTGGTTGCCTTCCTCCATCCTGCAGGCCAGGGCACATCGGCAGGCAGGTAGACTGGGCCTTTATCGCGCCTTGCTGGAGGATCGAGGTCTTGGCTCCGCTGACTTGGCTGCTGTAATCTGACCACTGGACTCGCTTTTTGCAAGTCGAATTCCTGGAAGTTGAACTGACAGAAAGGGGCAGCTCACAACATTTGCACAACAGACTACCTACGTAACTTTAGCGAACTTTCAGTTACAGCACAACTTAGCTCATCTCCGAAGCCCCGCTCCTCACTCTGAGGCGAACAGTCGAGGCAGCCAACACACTTCACTCGCTGCCTCCCTCAAAAAGCGTTTTTTTCCTCACTACACTGCTTACACGGGTTACTATAGCAACTCAGAGAGAGGAAGAATGCTCAGAGAAGACATTTAGCTCATTTGGGATAGTTTTTGTGGAGATTGAGCGGAGAAAATCGGCGGAAATCGACTGTGGGAAAGAAGAACGAAGTTTGAAAATCTTGGTCCAGCGAGGGAGCAGTGGCTAGCAGACTGTAGCAGGTGCTTGGACCATATTACCCAGAATCCAGCGCGCTCACCGCCATCTTTGTTGATGTTCTTTGTGCAGAGATGATAGGACTCAAGTAGCGGAGCGACTTTTTGAATGAAACCCCACCGAAAATGTCTGCTCGGCGGAAAGGCAAGCCGCAGCAAAGACGCAAGATTGAGACAGGTAAGTAAATATTCACTTTTCACTTGTTGTCTTGGTGTTAGGGAGGCAGCAACGCAGGCTGAAGCAGACAGCTTTGTAGCAGACTTGAAACCAACAACTTGGCCTGACTGGGCCAGAACCAACGATTAAAAAGAGGGGGCGCTGCTGCCACGTTTCTGGTAACTAATCTCAAACAAACTCATCGATCACTGAAACCAAAGTACGAATATAAAGTGATCCGTTTTTGATGTCCGTCTTCCATTCCTTGGAATGGGTCATCATGACGGCGCTGACCACTGGTCAAGCGCTGTGATAGGTCAGCGCCGCTGACCACGTGACCAATTAACCCAATAATGGTCAGTGTGCAGCAAAAAAATGGCGGGTGTCCATTTCTTATCAACAGGATATGATTGACACGCTTTTCTCTTCTTCTCTGCCCGGCGTCCCCACGTAACAGTTGCACGGCTCGCTGGTTATTCTGGCTTGGCTTGAAGCCATCCACCCAAACAACTACCCGGTGCACACAAGACTGGCCCTGTCTGAGATTTATGCAGGCTGGTGGTTTCTAAAGCTCGATCCTTTACACCCAACAAAGCACAGACCAGGGAAGCAAAGAGAGAAAAAAGTTGAGTGTATGATGGTGAGAGCAGGCCGTGAATCTTACCTGTAAATACATACTGACCCGCAAATACTGTAGGTGTTGGACTCAGTGTGAGCCAACATGATCCTTACATATCGTTGAGCATAAAATCGGAGGCGATGGTGTTCACCTGGTGAATATTTTTTGCTTTCTTTGGAACCGGTTGAATTTTGATTTTATTCCCACAGATTGTGTGTTGTAAAGATTGTGCGTTTGTGGTTGTTGTGGCGGCACCACCTTGATGGGAACGATCTGGGAAGGTAGAGAAAAGTATGGGTCAGAGAATTGGGTCCATAAATTCCCACAGATATGACATCATACTTTGCTGACCCACCCCAACAAAACTTCCACCTTTGACCTTCCATTCCTGATGCTTGGAGGGTTAGTCACCATTTCAGTTGAACCACAATGACTGAAGAAACAGAGAAAATGAATGAACGCTCACACATTTTGCGCGGGTAACCTGTGTGTACTGAAAGTTTGTTATCAACCGTTTTTGCGCGCAGTCGATCAAGTGGCATCTCTCTTCAACATGTACACACAAAAAAGTTTCACGGGGACACACTCGAAGGTTATAAAGAAATGCAGACGCGTCAGCACAGTTTCGGTACTGTCCACTTTGACCTGAAAATATTTGAACTTCCAAGACATCAAAAACTTTTCTCTCTTTTTTTGCCATGAAATTCATCACTCACGTTACAAACTGGTTGGAGAAATTTAGTTCGTCTACGATTTGGCCAGACGGCGGCGATGAGCGAATCTATCGCCAGAGCCCCAAAAACTCGGCACTTGTTTGGCAGAGAAGAAAGTGCGGCCAGTACTTGTCTACAAGATTAATCGCTCCAAGATTGAGAGTAATTAGCTCGCACTAAGTTCTCTAAATCAGGTGTAATTGGTTGGAACAGACAAATGGGTTGTTAAGTGGTGTGTTGTCGGCGGGGGATGGACGGTCCAGAGGCTGCTGACCACCGGTCACTCAATGAGTGCAATATGCGGCCCGAGGCCTCCAGCTGAGCCGCACGCTGACCACTGCCTCTGGTGCTCAACCCCTGTTTACTTAGCGTCCGCTAAGCACGCGATATAAATCACCGTACTTGTGGTCAATTACAACGTCATTAGAGGTGTTGGGCTCAAATTGATTTGCCGTTTAATGGGCTGCTGGTCTTTCGGACACCAAGTTTTCGTAAATAGAACACACATTATGCTGGAAATAAAGGCGTCTGTTATGAATCTATTGCCCTACTTACCTCGTTTTACAAGTGATATGCAATAGATATCCAGGTTTGTGAGGCAGCGTAGACTGCAAGGGGTTCGTTACACTTGTTCTGGTTTGCTGTGCTCTTTTCTGGGGGCAACTTACCTGTGGCCGGCTAAGTCTGCAGCTGAGAAGTTTGGCCATTTCTCTCTATTTCCGCAGACTGTTTTGCTGTGAGAAAGTCTGAACCGATCAGCACCCAGCAGGTTGAGATTTGAGGTTTCAGGCAACAGAGACACCCCCAGGAGCTCTTTATCTCAGTGAATAAATTTTCAGAATAAACTTTGAAAACGTTGTTCAGAGGTAGACCGCCACTATCTCGTGGAAACACATTAAGCTCTGTTAAAATCTTATCGGAAAGATTTATTGTGGGTTGCCTCATTTGAGCAGCGTGCTCATTGTCCGTTGCAGTTTGCATTGAACCCGACCCTCACAAAACGGACATCTTGCAAAATGGCCCATATGTTGGCGAGCTGGGCCAAAACCCCATAATTCTTGTTAGTCCTATTAGTGATGGGCAGAGCAACAATTAAATTATGTCAAACACGGGCATCGGTGACCAGTGACATGACTCGCACAAGGGGCACGAAATAAATGAGTTACAGCCAAACCGCACTGACATATTTCAGCGGTTGAGCATCCTCCGAAACATCAAGAAGCATCCATTCAAAAACATCTGGACACTTTTTCTCGTGCAGTTTGATGGTCACGTTGCGGTTGTACAAAATACTTCATCAAAGTCAATGGTGGATTTGGTTTCCACCGGCAGTGAGCTAAATAGAGAAATAACAGACTGCTGATGGGAAAAGCACGCGAACGTTTTGGGTGTGCAAAAAAGTTGCGGTTTGCTTGATTTTTTGGGGTGATGCTGTTGATAGATGCAGGTGACTACTGAAACCGCAACGAACTGGATAGAGTCGGCACCGCAAACATGTTTCCTCTGCTCATTCTGCTGCCTGCACACACAACTCGGAGAAACTGTCTCGAAGTTTGTATCAAAAAAAAAAAGAAGTCTGAGCAACAAAGGTCCAGTTGCAAAGGAAAGAAACACTGCAAAAACATCTGCACGAGAAACGCACTTGTACTGTCCTTGTTTCATTGTCCGATTTCCGTCGTGTGTTTGAAAGTGTGACTTCGAAATCTCGTATCTGCGAAAAGTTGAGGCCAGCTGCTTGTAAAACGCAGCGTTCTCAAAAATGCAAGCCCCTCATCTCCAACACGCATCGTGGCCTCATTTTTCTTTGTCCACATAACGTGGTTGTTGAGAACAGTTGACTTGTCAGGGCTTTGTCCCTCAGGCTGCGTGGGCTAACACAAGGACTCATCATAACTGGTTGTCATAATCGCGAAAATGTGGCTCTTGGCATTTGTTTTCAAGTAATTAGGTAGCCAGCAAAGAAAGAAAACAACTCGATCCAGAAACTAAACTTCAGCTTGAAATTGTTTGCACAAAAACGCGGTGATATGAGGTGCTTGCTCAGCGAAGAGTAGTGCTCTGCAGAAAACACAAACCAGCACGAGACAGTGACACAGACTTGGGTGGAGACTTTTTCTTCGTGTTACACGTCAATGTCAATTGGTCATTTCAAAGAAATGTCAGTGGTTGTGAACTGAAACAAAGCGAGCGTACTGGCACCCACGCCTTGCGCCAACGGGGACGGGTTCGGAGACCCAGAAAAGTGAAGAAGTCGGGAGGAGGTTGGGTAGTCCAGTCACGCGGCGAGTGTTATCCGCTTCTTGCGCTATGGTAAACAGATAGAGGTCAAGGCGGGGATCGAGTTCCCACGCACCACGGTCTGAGCTGAGTCTCGCTAACTGCTGCCAGATCGTGGCAGGTCCGGCGCTCCGCTCGGCCCAGCTGCCCGCTCTGTCACTGCGCAACCGTCCGGCGGGGGGTTCGTGTCACTGCTTGATGAACGCCGCTCGAGATTCAAACCCAAGTACATCAATAAAAGCTGCTTGTCGACCAGTGTTTGAAACGCGTGGAAAATTTTGAAATTGTCGCACGCAAGCGCTTCACTTGCGTCACGCACTTCTTGGACGCCAACTTTCTCATCTCAAAGTTGATCTATTTCGTCAAAAATGTTAAAAAGGGGGTTTTCAGTTGGTGTCAGGATCTCAAGAAAGGCACCATTTTTGCAAACTTCTCAATCTGCCCAACATTTGGATGACAAAAGACAGCCCCGTCTTCACAGTTGTCTCCTGCATGAGAGCATTCAAAAGCACTGAGGCGCCCGTGTTGTGGGGCATCGCAGCAGAAGCTTGTGGCCTCTCTGCCCTTGGTATCATGGTTACCCAAACGAGTAGCGTCCCCAGTAGCAGTGTTTGAATCCTGTGCGTGGCTTTGGGGCGCCCATGACCTTCCTGAACAAGCGAGTGGCTGTCATGGTCGGCCATCAAAGACAGGTTGCGTTTTTATCTCCGCTGGTGAAAGACATTTGGGGACATGAGGCCATTAAGAGTTTCATTTTAATCACAGTTCACAGAAGGAGTTGATTACAGCACGCACTGCCCCAGCAGTAACTTGGGAGTCCGACGCGGGAACACTGGCAGTCATTTTGAAAGAGCATTCCAGATTCTCAAGTGTCAAAAGAAAGAACAGTGCCACTCATTATGAAAAAGTACAACCAACTCATGTACATGTTGCAAGTATTTGACCAATCTCCATCGTTGTCCTGAGGACAAGACAGCCAGCTTTCTTCAATTATCACGTTGTGTCAGGATGAGATGATGCATGACTGGGGTGAAGGGGAGAGGGAAGTGGGTAACCGCATGAAAAAAGTCTGTTGTACATGAAGAAGCACGTGATGCACGCGGAAAGAGGAAGCTACGCAGTCAGTGCTACTCACAAGTGTTAAACCCCGTTTCAAATCATTTGGAGGCTTCTCATAACAATATGCCCGACCTGTCTGATATTCTGCTCACTTTCTGGTCACTTGCCATTCTAAAAATTCGTGACATTTTCTCAGCAGCATAGTGAATCAGTGAAAAGAAAAAGTTCTTTGTTAGTGGCCGGTTGGCTGTGAAGTGCAGAGAGATCCAAGGTGTTACCCATGAGCCCTTGAGCCCACTGAACAAGGACTGGGGTATTTATAAAAATATGAGGCGTACACAAATGTACTGACAAAAAATGCGCCAGGCATGAAAATGTTTGAAAAAGAGGGACCACGCGGTGCAAACACAACATGACCAGATCACCAGCCACGGCAAATAGAACAGGTTTGAAGTGGAAAGCAAAAAGACTCCGAAAACCATTGAAAGTATGTGACCTGCCTGGGTCATTCTCCACCATAGACACGTAATATGAGTTATACCCAGGCTTAACATTATTAAAGGTACAATGCCTGTTCCCTTTGCTCTTTCTGTATGTGTACGACAGTTTCTGTCACAGATGACTGGCTACCGTGTGCACAGTTTGGACTTGTAGCTTGAGCACCTCAAAAAAAACTTTTTTGGTCAGCTACAGGCACCTCGCTTTTCGTGTAATCTCCAGCAGAAATGTGCCAAAGGTTGCGGAAAACACACATTGTGTACAAACCTGTGCCAACAGCAACACCCCGTTGGTACGATTCGAGGGTTTTGATCATTTCCACCATGTTTGCAAAAAGTGTCTACAATGCATTGTATATCCGTCCAGTAGGATCATGAGAAGTAAAGTTGTCAAAATAGATTACTGGAGCAAAAGTACGCGCCATCTCGACATGGTGTTTTATTCACGTGGAACTAAGGTGTGTTCAGTAATTTTCCTGTCCGAGAACAAAGTTAAATTTACGTGTTCTGTAATGTTAGTGACTGAAAGAAACGTCTGGGATTCAGAAGTCTGTGGTACACATCTTTCAGCCAGAGATCATGATCTTATACCCTTCATGGGCAGAGAAATCTTAGCGCACAGCTAATACCCTCGTCATGACCTGCCCTCCATCACCGCAGCTACTCGCTACGAGAAACTTGTGACGTAAGAGAGGGTAGTTCACAGCCGAGAAACTGTGCATACAAGTAAAAGGTGTGCCTCCCTCGCCACGATCTCCCTGGCCTTCGTGCATTTGAATAACAAAGGACGAAGCAAGCCTGCTGGAGACCTCGGGTTTGGGTAAATATGTCAGCACACCAGCAAAAATTTCTGGACATGTTGAGTCACATTCAACAAAAGAATGATTGTAGCTCTTCAACCTCATACTTTTATGAGAAAAGATGTTTGTCAATTCAAACATCAGATCGAAAAATTCACCCAGTGAAGGAAACCGGTGTTGTGTGTTCATAAGTCACGTCCGATTGTGATCTTCGTGGACAGACTAATAACACACGCAAGTGATGAGACTGGTCATATGTTCAGGAGAATCGATAGATTGAGCTGACAAATGCACAGGTGAATAGACCCTGGACTGTGTGCAGGATACCAGTCTGTAAATCATTCTGAACCCAGAATATTTGTCATTTGACCTGAGAGCTGCGCCTGAGAAAATGCATGCAGACCCAAAATGCGAAGTTTGCTCTTCATAGTAATCTTATAATGTTGGGAGTGAACATTTCTATGGATTGTGGTGATGCGCTGCAGATGCTGCTGTAGCCATTGGCACAAAGGACACATAAAGCGGACACGCAATTCTGTCATAAGCGCCGTTTGTCCAGGCCATTAAAAGATCACCATGGCTGCAGCCTGGCAAGTAATCCACTGGTCAATAACAGATATGCATCGCGTATGAATACGTGAAGTCAAGGATTGACAGATCTGCAGACTATGTGCGGCGAGACGCCTGTGCGTGCTTGAGATGCGCCCACAGATGGACGCCCACTCCGCGCAGCAATCGTTGACTTTTTTGTGAGTCCGTGAAAGTTGAGGACGAGTGACTTGTCAAACTGCAGCGAATCCCACACCGAGTGGTGTTTGACCCTCCGTCCGCTTGACCTGACTCAATAAACTGTTTTGAACGTGTTGTTTCTCGGTCAAGCTTCCCAAGCTTGCTCTGGAAGAGAAGATCAACAACGAATCCAACTATTTTATTCGTGCCCGAAACATTTGACTTTTCAGTGTGGGATTTGAGAACCCCCAAAAATTGGCAGCAGACCACAGTGTTTGTGCAGCTGTGCAGCACAGCCTGAGAACTGTTCGTTCTGCGCAGCGACGAAAGAAGACTCGAGAGAGGTTTTTTGGTCGAATTGTGTGTATGTGTGTGTGCTTGTGTGTGTCCAAGTGAAATCTATTTTGATTGCGCTTTCAAGGGCAAGTTTTGTTTCTGTGGAACTCGGGCAAAAATGTATGGGATAACTGGACTGTTTTGCGATGCAAAACTGTGCAATGGATAATATTCTTGCCAAAGCACTGCCGTACACACAAACACACTTTTCGACCAATCTGAAAACCGGAGTTGTCGAGAGGGGATAGGGGTCTCGTCTGGTTCAGGTCTGGAGTCTGCCCACAAGAAATGGTGGGGTACACAAACATGAAGGCTTTTTTCTGGCTAGAAGCTGACCTTCCAGTCAAACTTGCTGCCTGTTCATGAGGGACTTGGTGCAAATTGAGCATAAACCGCAAGATTTTCCAGTCCGAACTGCGTTCAGTATGGAATTCAAGGCTCCGTCAGTTCCGTGTGGCACGAAACAAAGAATTCGGGCTGCTAGAGAAGGATCTTTCATGTCGTGTGGACTTCAGATAGAAGCAGCGATACACTTCCGATATTCTCTCAAGACAGAAACAGCTATGTCCACACGCAATAAATTATGGTCAAAGCAATATTGAGCAGAGTAAATGCGGAGATTTACATATTGTACGGGAGGCGTTGATTAATTGGCTAATAGTTGTGCGTCAACAGCCTGATGAGAACGAGTGGAAACAATGACCATGAGGCAGCAATGATTCCACTGTCCCTTTGATCTCACGTTGCGCATTGTTTCCAAGTGTTTGCTCATTATACGTGATTGCAGGAGAAAGTAGCCACCAGATATGTGCAATTACAAAAACCGCTAATGGTTGTTGAAGTGATGGACAAATAGCAATATTTCAGCTCATCATTCCCGTGTTCTCATTTCTCTTTGTCCCATTGTGCACACATATCTAGAAAACAAACTGGGAGACAAAAATGGCCCTTTCCCTGAAAGATTCTTTTTTGCTCCAGAAATTCCCCATTTCCAAATTCATTCCTGTGCATCCATCAAAGGACAATGTGTAGTTTGTGTAAATGGCCGAAAGTGAGAGATTTTCCAGACGCAACAGCACAATTTTTGTAAAATTCACTGCAACAAATCCGAAGGAGCTGGAGGTGTCTCAACTTGTGAGATCCGACAGGCCAACGCTTCCGTTTCGGAAACGAACCCGTCCAAAAATTAAGGAGCAATTTGGACGCCACGTCGCTTCATCAGCATTGCTCATTAGGCCAAGTGCGGAGGAATTCCCGGATCTGGACCCGCGTGCCACTCTTCCAGGGCAGACCCAGGCTCCCGAGCACAAAGCTGTCGTGTGGCCCAGGGACACGAGGAAATTGCATAAAAGGACTTTTGAAAAGTTTCAGATTTTGATCTTCATTAAAGTTTCATGCCCACTTTTTAATTGCTTCCTAATCCCAGATGCCCGTAATGAAATATGGATATGAATTTTAATCAACGTCTTTTCCTCCATTGTGTGTGTCCTCAAGAAAGCGATAGAATTCTCCGGTGGCCTGGAGAAGCGGGAGGGGGTGGTGCGCGCTCAGCCACCACAAGAGGATTCGCGCAGGGTGGGGATGTCGGCGACTGACAGGCCCTTCCGATTGTTCACTTACTCATTTCTGTCACTCGTTGATCGATAATTTGTCAAAGTCAAAAACGACAGGCTAAAGATTTAATTTCGTCATCATATAGGTGCACTGTCCATCTTGTTCGGACGCGGTGCCTGCGGTGTGTCAAGCATTTGTCATTGTTGCGTGTGTCATTGTGTGTCACGAAAAAGATATTTCGAAAAGGAGAAGTGCTTTTGAACAATCCCTGCGAAAACGAGCGCCATGTTTTCCTCTGGAAAAAAAATCAGATTTTCCTTGCATGGAAAAGGGATGGACCTCTCATTTTTCACCAAAGCACGAGGTCTCTAAACTGACACTCGTTCCAAATATCAAAACCGAAGCCATTACAGGCCCGAAGTAGGTCCAGATCTCCCGGCTTGCCAGGATTGACCTTCATTTTGGGATTCATAAAGTCCTTTGGACATTTAAGGTCCCGGCTATCCCGATAAAAATCAGACCAATTCCAGTTGCCTCCTTTCTGAAAAGCTGGCGTCAGTGAACAAAGATGTTGGTTTCGCGCAACGTTTTCAAATTTGGTGAAAGATTCTTGCGTGCACGCACTGCCTGCGCTATTTCGAAGTTTGGAGGCATAAAAGGCCAAATTGCTCTTTCTTTGCCCGATCCACCTCCTTGGAAGTCTGTTGTAACAAGGTGTATTTTGCCTCTCCAGTCGCTCACAGGAAGGAAGTTTCAGTGTCCCCTGACAGGATTAGCCTGACAGACTCTTCAAAGAAGGATGTTGTTAGGATAATGTATGACCTGCACCTTTCTGCTTGCAACAACAAGAGGATAATCATATGGCTACTTCTTTCTGTGCTCAAGTACGAAGCTGGGTGGATAAGTACACGCCAACAATCGATTCTTCGTGGAGGTCCACACTTTCCACACTTCTGGAGATGTGGGGGTATGAGAATCGACACTTGACTCAAAATGGTTGAGTGTGAGGCTGTAAGCCTCTGCATTGGCCGTTTTTAGGCTTCGTGTACATGTCTAATTCAGGCTGGAGACGTCAGAGTCACGCAACATATTGTGCAGTTTTCAATCATGTCAAAACTTTTCGTGTTGAATGGAGCAAATTTCGAACTTCCCAATTCGACCGGTTGTGTTCAACACATTGACACTGCTCAAAGCTGACAAATTTATCTTAAACGGATCTGCCATCGGCACTCTTGTCTGTCGGAGGGTGGGCACATGTTGGAGGAAGGCCAGTCGGACGGCTAGTCCTCAGGTGTGCTTCAGCCTTGGCTATCTGCTATCAAAGTCCGCTGCGCCTGCCTGCTCCCCTCCCCACCAGCCACGAGCCGCCCGCAGAGCCACCAGCCAGGTAGATGCGGCTTCTTGGGTCTCACCTTCCCTTGATGGCTTCACTTTTGTTGCCTTGTCCCCCTGTATAGATCCGATGTGTTCAATGAAGGGATTTCAATCATGAAGATGAAAGTCGTTGGAAGGTCCAAGAGGCTGGACACCTGGCATGCAAACCCGCTGTTCGTCTCTTCCCTGTTTCATGTCCGCAAAGCCCGTCCCTTGCCGTGCAGAGGATAAATAGCTTAGATTATAGGACGAGCTCTTTCACCGGAAACGCATGATACTCTTAAAGCAATGCCCCATGCAAGCTTTCATCTCCTTTTTTGTCCCTTTCCTTCTGTCCATGGCTATTAAAGGTCACATTCGGATTACTTTTCACTCGGCAGCAACTGTTCTGTTGTGCTGTTGCAGAAAATATTTCATGTTCTCGTACACAGAAATTTCGTTGCAACAGAACTTATAATCGTGTGGCATCATCTTATGCTTTGACTGTTTTCTTTTGTAGGTAAGTGGTCAACACAATAGTGAGTGACAGAGAGTCGAACACAAGAGAGACATTTTGGGTGACTGAGATAAGTACCAATTCTTCTTTCTCTCTGGACGCTTTTGGAATTTCTTATTCAAGTTCCGGATTTTTAAATTATGTTCGTCACTATATTGTGGCGACTGAACTAAAATTCGAGCAATTCCAACACCAATGTATTGGCAGTAGTCTCCAGCACCCCCTCCTGTGGGAGTTCGCGGCCACATCGGGCGTTACGTCTCTCGTACAAGTCAGTTGGCGCAAAAGCGCAAACGTTCACGAGTGTCGTCGTTTTTGTGAAATCCCAGTCGAATGCAAAATAAAAAGTTCCCATGTTGTGTCATGAAGCTGCAGCTGCATCCAGTTTTAGTGCGAAACGTCAAACACGCAAAAAATGGCGCTGTTTAAAAATTCCTGTCAAGGCATGAAATTCCCACATGCTTAATTTGAGCACGAACAGACACAGCGCCTGATGCAAAAGCTTGCCTGGCTTCGCTTTTAACGACTGCAGAAGGAAAGTTATCAAGAGAGACAAAAATATAGTATGGGATTATGATAGGTTGACAAAGTGAGATTTATGACTGAAGGGCTTGGGGCGAAAGGACACAGGTTCCCGAGAGGGGTCCCACTGTATTAGGGCACATGGGGTCCATACAGATGTGGGGTCCCGTGGGCCAGAAATACCCCTCCATCAGGGCATCACCTCCCCAGCCACCTTGGACACCCGCGAAGCGCGTTATCTACTGCAGGGGACATTTTCCTTACAGACCCAGGACGGCGCATACCTGACTAGCATTTCCATGCCGCTTCGTCAGTTACTTCCAATGGCCAGTCATTTTGCGTCACTTTGCCAACAGATATTGACATACAACGGCAAAAAGAAATGTCATGGTCTTTTTCAGACTTCATCCCATTGGTTTCCAGCTGTATGTTTTGTGGAGTTTGTTTTTTTCGACCTGCGAGTATTTACAGTCGAACACAAAAGGGTTTTTTTTTGTCTTGAAAAAAATGAACTCCTTCCACTTCATATTATTGTTTCATTGATCTTTCTGACACAGCAGAGAAGGTAGTTTTTGTGTTGTCCTCAAATATGCAGTTCCTGTTTTGTCTCTCCTGAACAAAGTTGAATACGATTCTGTGGGGTTTCTATTTTTCGAGAGTATTGTATCAGGATCTGTAGCATGAGTCTCTGGCAGGCACTCTGTCATTCAGACTGTTTCAGGAAGTTTTGATAACCGTAGCTGTTCAGTTCACATTTGCGTGTGGGCGATTGTTGTGTTTTTTCTTCAAAGCTGGTGGTCGAGACATTTCACCGGCGAGGAAAAAAAACGAAAGTCTCGAATCGTAGTAGACATGAACTACGACGTCGTAGTCGGCTGTTCCGGGACGTAATTTCAGTCAGTGCGTAATGGCAATCTAATTATGAGGAACAAGGACCATAAAACAATAAGAAAAAAGGCTGTAAAGTCCTGGGGAAGAACGTAATGTCATGCAATGGAGATTACCTGGCCGTACCTGGACATGAGATCCGGCTGCAGCTGCAAGTCGCCTGCGGGGCCGCACTTCTAAACACGCACCGCTTGTGTCATTGAGAAGGTTCCGCCTCTCCTGGACGCTTCGAATTTCCTTTCCCTGCTGGAGCCCCGCGACCACAGCTTTTTGTCTGTAGCCGGGATGGGCTGCATGTGCTGCTTGGCCTGTTTGCGGCAAATCTGTTTTCTACAGGTGAAGATCCGCTGTTGTGTTGGGAAGTGTTGTGTCAGTCAGCACCTGAGGATAGAGAAACAGGGCTTGATCTTGAGTTTGAGGCAAGAAAGTTTCCACGCTTTGGCAACTCGAGCGGGCAAGTTCAGGAAGAAGTTAGCGTGGCGTGTGTGTTGTCTGAATGTTTCAGCATGAAAGCGGCAACAGCGAAGTCCATCATTTGAACGTTTGATGCAAATTTCAATGCAAATTTTGTCCTGGCCGGGTCCATGCTCTGAATTGATAAAGTATTGATCCTTCAAAGCTTCGTTAATCACAAATTGTGCACAATGGTGTCAGTTCGGCTCACAGCTGCGCTTGACTCATTTACAATTCACTGTCTGATTTGACTGCGCGCCGAGCTTCTTTGCAGTGTCCCCCAACTAAAGAGAATTAAATGACTTGTTGGGAGCTAAATGGCATCACACATCAGAGTAAGTGACAGTGGACATGAGTTGTGAATGCCAGAGCTGTGGCCTCTCTTGCCCAGTAGCTTGTGTTTGAAGCTGTTCCATTAAATATTGATGTCATTCACTACATATGCGGGGAACTTATTGGGCCATCAACCACTTACACCTTCCAATATGCGAACAAAAAGAGAAACCCCTCTCATGTGTGCAGTGCTGCACGCTGGCTCTCTGGTATCAAATCCCGATTTGAGAAAACAACAGGGGATTTGGATCAGTGTTCAGAGTCTCAAAAAATCTTGAAAGACCTTCGATTTGACAGTTGACTGGAGAATCACTGCCAGCCTGCATTGAGTCCTTGTGAATGACCAGAGTCCAAAACCAAATTGTCAGCTGCTGTTACCAAAATATCATTCTCAAAAGTTTGGGGAATATGAGACATTGTGAAGTTTTGCTCGATCTGCTGCGTTTCATCTCACATCACATCGATTGAAGCTGCCCTTTGGTTGTGTACTTTGCGCGGCAGGAGAGAAGTGTACGAACGCGCGCTAATTAGAGCCTGGGCAACTGCAGAAGCCCTGGATCTGCTGCGGTGGCTGGATGCGTCAGTCTCCGCACCGGACCGCCGAGTGCAAAAAGAGATCCTTTCCATTGGCGTCATTTTCCCTCGCTTTAAGTGCCACCCAATTTCCAGGTGCGTGCATCCCAGCACAGAATGCACACGACGGGGGAAAAGCCACACGAAGCAGATTCAGCTCTCGCAGGATCATTTCCTCTCATCTGCGCTGAATGGCCGCCGATCTTCTGCAGCGTTAGGGCAAACTGAACGCATTGCAACACTGAATGAGTTGCACCAGAACGTTCAGTGGGGCTCGTTCCATGTACGACAGCGATGCTCACAATTTAACACATTGAAGCTTAGAAATTCAATCCGGCGATTCAGCTGCAGCAGCGAGGCAATTAGAAGGAGATAACCTCTCCGCAGATGCAGCGTACACACGTCGCGAGGAGGGATTTGCGGGTGGGACGGGGACGCAGGGCTGGATGGTGCGGCGCAGGGAGACCGAGTGCCGGGGCCCGGGCGGGCGGCTCCAGGCGCCGTGACCGCAGAGCCACGAGCTACCCGCGGTCCTGGATGCCCCCTCCACTGCATTCTCATTTGTCTAGGCATCTCATGCTAATTACAACGAGTCACTTATCAGTATTCTTACTTGACCACGTTTTTATATCGATTCTTCCTGATCTGGGTAGGCTGCTTTTCTCTCCCCTCCCCAACTGCGCGCAATTATGGACGATATTGCAATAAATATCTGCCCGTTAATGATAATTAATTGAAGCTGAGTCTGATTTTTGTGAAGGGTGTCGTATTTGTGATTTTCGAGACCAGCAAAGGGTTTGGAAAAGGAACCAATTGTCCGTTTTTTCACTTCTCGTCTTTGCTGAGAGGCATTTGGATCAACTTACTGATCAGCTCTGCAGCATTACACCAAAATCAATTGTCATCAGTTTCACATCTGGGGGGTCAGTTCCACGTCTCTGAGTTGGCCCTTCACTTCATTGCTGCACAACAACTCATCCAGGTTAGCTTCAACCGTCAACTCATCACAAGCCGCACATCGTAGCTGCTAATTCTGTCACAAAATATTGGAACTTGTGCGAAAACGGTTCAAAAGAAGCGGACGTGATGACGGAATGGAAATACTTCTGTTGCATCCAACAAAGCCTGCAAAACCCTGGCGTATCATTCCGAAACGGCGCAGCCTCATTCATTCTTTCTGTGAAAATTAGTGAAAGAGAAGCTACTAGATTGCCTACTAATTGCCAGTCTTGCAGAGAATAAAAAAAATTCACTTATTCATCGTCGTTCAGGGGCTGAAGAAGCAGCCCAGGCGCCGTAAATACGAGGCTGGGATTTCGAGACAAATCGCCCATAACTTTCACTAAACACATTGAAAGGGAATCTTCTGAAGTAAAATGCATGCTGCAGCATTCAATTAAAACCATGCAGCCGATCCATCCAGGCACACGTTGTTTTTTATGAGGATTCCTGGCTGACCAGTTAATTAAATGGGATTTCTCAGCAGTCATTTGTCAACAAAATAAATGTCTTATTAATTCACTTTTCTCATGTCAATGGACGGGGCCATAACGCAATCTTTGCATAACTTACATCCTAATTGCTGGTTTTTGTGTTTCATCTTGCAGAATGCAGGCATTCAAGACACTGGTCCAGCGTTAATTCACAATTGTCTCATGCAAGATTTGGTAGTTTGTGTCTTCTCTTGTTGCATCGTTCAAAAGTTCGGGGTGTGTGTGGAGGCCAACTTGTCCAAGTCCAAACTGCAATAAATCACACTGTTGGAGTTGCAAGCGTTAGATTCTGATCAACCACGCCTCCAGGGAAGTGAGGAAGGAAGTCCAGTCAAGCCATTACAGATTTCACACTCTTAATTGATTAACAGTGATTACTGGACTTCAAGTCTTTCATGTTTAATTACAATTGACCATAAACAAGCAGTTGACAAATCATTTGGTCACTATCGCCAGTCTCAATAAATCAATTAAAAACGCCCCCGAGGAAGGCGCGCACTCTGGAGAGGCGCATTATTCCTCCCCGCGGAACTGAATACATCATTACAAGGCATTGTCGCGGATTCCAAGGCTCATTTGTAGCTCAGCACAACAGGGTACTTGTGGTCAGCTCAGATTAATGACCAGCGAATTGAGGGGGAAGGCCCGCGCTGCGAGAGTCTTTGTGCTCGTTGTTAATTCCTTTGTCTGCGGCGTCGGCGACAAAAAGTTTGATGCTTGCTCAGGGCTTGCTCGCTCTCACCTTGACCAATGGTCAGCACGATAATGACTTTGTGCCCTCGAGGACCATGAGACCAACCCATATGCTGGGCTGACAACACACCATTCATTATTCGGAAACAAGTTGCCAAACTTTCTTTTCTTTTTCGCAGCACAGAGAAAGACTTACTTCAGACTGCAGTCTGAGAAAGACAAAGCCTGACGACAAAAGTCCAAATGCTTTTTGTGTCCTTGGCCACGAAACAAAACTGCCTTCCATTCGAAGTTTTAATGAGAAACGTCCGCTTGCTTTGTTTGCATAATTACCAACACTTGCGCTTCAGTGCTGTGGCAGATTATGCAAACATCAAAAAAGCGGTCAGTTCCACCTTGCCTGCAGATCAATAAATTGTGTCGATTAAGTGATGATTTCATGATGTGCAGCATCCTCGTCGTCACTGCAGCATTAATTATTTGATGTTGCCAGATTGCATATTGTGTCGTCGTGTTACACATTTGGCACAGAGTTCGGGTCAGAGCGCAGCGAAAAACTGTGTTAATATCCAATGCGCGGAGTCCAGGGAGACGTGTCCGCAGATTAACAAATGTTGAAACAACAAGCTGGTGGCCATTGATAGCTGCAATCATGAAGAGGCCACTGGGTACTGCTGTATGGATTCAGTGGTCATTACCTTCTATTTCAAGCTACTGTCCACTGCCAAGTCGCATCAAGTAACACAAAAGTCCAGAGTCTGTGTGTCTGTTTTGTGGCCAACCAAAAAACTAATCTTCGTGATCTCTTTTGGCAAAGAGTTAGGTCATTTGCCAGGAAATATGGCAAAAAGCCGTGTCCAACTTTCTGTTTTTTGGGATGAACTGTATGCTTCCGATCAGACAACAGAGGGAAATTTTAGAATGTGTCAGATTGTAAGCCAAAAACGAGGACAATTTGAAAAGGTCCGTTTTAGGTCAGTCAGAAGGCGAGATTAAAGTGCGGGAGGAACCTCAAAAAGGGTCAAGTTTCAGGCCGCGTCTGCAGACGTGTCCGAGTTTTCGCGTGGGCTGCGAGGATGGAAAGTTTCGCCTTCAGCAGAATGCAGAGAGCCGTGTTTCATTTGGTGCCAGCAAAAGGTGCCAAAGTGTTGGCAAATGGCGAAGAAACACACGCATTTTCACCTTTCAATACTGTTCACATTGATAGTCTCCATGTAACGGGCCGCTTGTCCACCTCTTTTGGCACCTGACCGTGTTGGGGGTCTGGTCACCGGGTGCAGGCCAGCGTTGCTTTGATGCTGTTCAATACGTGATGTGGAGATCGCGTGCAGACGCCGAGGAGCTTCCACTCGGATGCAAGCGCTGGCTGCTGGTCAGTGCTCCTGCGCCCGTAAACACGGAAATAAAAATTACAAGCAATGTGCATGTAACATCGCACAGACAGCCACATCCAGCTGTATTCAAGTCCAGTGCTGTGTGTGTGTGTGTTTGTCCATTGAAAAAGTGTGACACGTTCCACAAAGTGGCAACTGTGTGAAGTGAGGACAAGCAGGTGGTCGCAGGCAAGGTGAGAAGGGTCTCATTGTACCGGGCGTTGGTTGTGCAAAACTTGGATAACTGAGTTGGGAAAGCTGAGAGCGGCATTATCTCCTCTGTATTGTCGGCCCTGTCAATTGTATCTTACCGCTTCATCACTGCAGAAAAGGCTCTGTCTCCGTGTACAGGTGTCCGCCAAACACCGAACCGAGGCCACTGCGACCGGGATTTTGCCATTCCTCTCTCGCTTTCATAATTATATGCTGTCCATCAATGGCGATGTTAAAAGCATATGGTTATTATTTATAGGCTCCGCAGTCAGTGGATGTGAAAATAACCAAGTTTAGCAGAAACTGCCCATTGTGTTTAAACGACTAATGATCCATAGTAAATGTCACCATTAATCACGAAGCTTTAGCTTCATTTAAAAGCCGTTTATTGAGTCTGAATATTTTTTACATGCAAGGTGCCTTGTACTTTTAGCTAAGTATGTACAGTCCGTTGGCAGGCAGGAAGACTGGTAGCAATTTGGACAGCTCAGTGAGGCGGTATAATCACAAATGTGGAGTATCCACGTTACGTCCGCGCAAAGTAGCGCAGTGTTAATGACTGTGAATAATAAACGTGCATTGAAGTGTTAATGGCCAGTGTAATGGCATATGCCATGTTCAATGCCTAAACGGCACAATCAAGCTGAGCACAAACAGTAATTAACAACGATTCTGCTGCAATCTGAAAGCTGTGAAGGACGCATCGTTTCAAGTGGTCAACTTGCTCTTTTCAGTCGCTGATAACGACACAAAAAAAGAAGCTGCAGACTGGTCCTGGGGTCTGTCTCACACACAGACAACACTGTGCAGAGGCCATCAGTTACTGAGAAACACGGTTTCGTTTTGCCAAAGCCTTGACCGTTTCAAAATACTGCCTCAAGGACGTTGCTTGGAGTCAGAAGGCTACGGCTTATCCCCATGCACTTTCAGTCATTGTGTTATTCAATTCGCATGACTGCATACCTTGATAGCGACACCCTGCACATTCTGCAAAGAAATCAACTGCGGCATGCAGCTTTTGTTAGGATGAGTTGCAAAGACCTCGTGCTGGGCCAGTCTTTTTGAGTGGCCACTGTGTCCACAGATTCCTGTCCAGATCAATGTTGACAATCAATCCCTGGACATGACTGGGAGCCAAGAGTAGCCGGACTGACCTGCAGGGTCATCTTTCTTTTGTCCGTTCAGCCGTAGGTTTTTTGCCCTCGACAGCCCAACTGGTCACTGACCCCAGTGGCATGCATTGACCTGGCTGTCAGAAAAATCCATTCTTCTGCAGAGGTTACACGGGTGAAAGTGGCGTTCAGTTTGAATTTTGTCTGTTGGATATTTTTGGCTTGCGGTGACGCGTGATTGTACGACGTACAACGAGTGAAGAAACTGGGACTGAAGAAACCATTCAAAACATCTAGAATTGTGCTTGACCACTCGCAGACATTTTGGGAAAACAAACTGGTGAAATGTGAGGTGTCTGTCCAGTTCACGAGCATTTTTCAAAAGTCCTCTGTTGTGTCTCGCCCGTCTCACGTGGGACACCATGCCTTCACCCCGAAGCCAGAAACGATCAAAAAGAAACGTAGGAAGCGCAACATGATGATTACTGTGTCACATAACTACAGCTTGTGCGTTCTGCAAATCTCACTGGCGAAAATAATGCACTGGACGTGTCTTCTTGTCACGCCCAACATCAAAGTGGGAAAGATGTGCACAGACCCAACCAGGTGAGAAATGTCACTCGAAGTGACCAAAAAATCGGAACCCTTCTTGAGCACAAAGGGTAAAGTTAAAATTGCAGAATCTTGGACATCTTGGACCAAAAAAATTTTGTATTGCGGCACTGTTTTTGGACCAACTCGGAAATTGTCGCAAGGTTGTTGACCACCAGCATGTTCATACCAATTTGTTCACGTGTGTGTAAACTGGCAGAAATTTTCAAGTCTATTCCAGTGGACAAGCACAAAGACATACCGCTGAAAAATCCGGAAATTTGAATGGCAAATGCGCGAAACAGAGAGCGTCCACCGGAACAGCAACTGGCCTTCTCAGGAGTGCAAGTTTTGAACATACTTTTTGTAACGGTAATTTCAGCAAACCAAATTTTATTGTGCAGTGGTCACATTTTACGCTAAATTGTATGCCATTGAAAAGATATGACCACAACCTTTCTTCTGTAATGTGTTTTATGAGCTCTATAAATCATAACACGGATGCATTCCTGTTTAAATGTTATTGATCCAGAAAGAGTTTGATTTCATAAAATAGATTTATTATCGATGAAGAAAAGCTAGCCAAGCCTGGGAGTTTTGAATGGCAGTGGCCAAAGCAGAGTGGACAATGAGGGGAAAGGGGCAGGGGCTAGACGGCCGAGCTCTGCCACTGACCCTCACTGACCCTGTCACCCCCTTCACCCTGGGTCCAGTGGCCCCTGTTGCCCCTGTCTTTCCCAGCGGGCCGGAGGTCAGGGCAGGTACCCACAATACCTAGTCCAGAGATGAAAGCACGTCGGCTGACAGAAGACTGGCAGGCTATATCATCCGTTTGTTGGGAACCTTCAATCATGGCTGTGTGTATTCCTTCCTTCTGCGCCTGACCCCCGCGCCCCCACAGTTCCCCTCCCATTCTCTCGGTGAACCTCGGTCTCTCGTCCTTCGGACGTTGCTGGACTGCACAACCAGATCGTATTCTTGAAAATAACCGTCTCGATGGTGAAAAGCCCACTTCGTTGAAGGACACCACTCAGTGTTGAAGAAAGTTACATTCAAGAACAGTCTGTTGGAAAGTGCTCAGAAATTGATCAAGTACAGTTGACTAGTACGCGAGTAGGTGTACAGAGGCTACCTACTTTTGTGGATCGCAAAGCTTGACTTTTTTTCGTGATCAAAGGTCTCTTCGCATGTCTGACTTCCGACAAAAGGCTTTTTCAACTGGACTTGTGCTGGGAATATTTTGTGCGTCATGACAAAGAAAGGACACATCAAGACATGAAGAAAAGATTGCGGTTAAACATTCGGACGAGAGCATACCTACGTGTCCAACTTTGGCGTCCAAGTTTCGCTTGTTGAAATTGGAGCTGAAAATCTTCAGATTATCTCTCAACTGTGCAACCGTTGTGCACTGTTGACTCGTGGAACCATTACAGTGTTGTGCACACGAGGCTGTGAGAAGCTACTGAAAATTGGACAGTGTGACGGAACCTGAGTCTTGTTGGACTGAGGGAAAGAACACAAAGACAAAAATGTCCGCAGCCTACAGCGTCGATCACTCTGGAGGTTTGCTCTTCGTGCAAAGTGTTACAAATCATTAATGCAATTCGCATCTGATGAAAGTTGACCTGTCGACTTATTGCAGAGGCAATGATGATGATGATTATGCCATTGGTCGTCTTCAATTTCAGCCAACAGCATTATTGATGAAACGACTAACTCACTGTCCCCCTATCAACGGACGTATCTTAATAAATGGCACAACCATTGACAATGTCAACGGACATATCTAAATGGTACAATTATTGACAGATAGCTCTACTATGAGGGAAACTGTAGCCCTCACTGAGTGGGTGAGCCCCAGGCTTTGAGAGCTGAGCCTGTTACATTCGCATTTTGTTTGCTGGCGTCCGTTTTCGGCAAAGTTGAGTCATCTCCGCAAGGATGGACTGATCTGCATGGACACCGCATCAACGATGCGTGTTTCTGGGAACAGGACGATTACAGGAGACACTCAGCGGGTGAGGAAAGGTGCACGATCATAGATGGATGACGGGCTCGTCAACATGAAAACTGGCCACAGCAGTAAGTGAAGAGGCTTGCGTAGCTTTTCATTTCCTTGTGTGGGAGATAATAGCGCGACTTTCAATGATACGGGCGACATGGCGTTTGTGTTATCTCATCAGTCCTACCGTCCGGTCGCTTGGCATCAGTTCAACACAGGTTGTGAATGTGGTGTGCGTTTAACTTCTTAATTTGGAAAACTTTTCATGTCGCATGTATGACCGTGATATGTGCTGTGCATATCCATCAGCGAAATATTTCTCTGTAATTTTATCTCGTGAAACCCACTGCGTGTGTGCACCCTTCTGTGCATGCACTGTCAATACTTCGGGAGAAATCAAGGGTCCTGGGTGAGACCTCGCAACCTCACTTTCAACTGAACTTGTCAAACATGACAACTTTCGATACTTTTGTCTGATAAGAAATTTGCGTGTTTTGAGCAAAATTACGATGTGCTGCCTTCACCGGTCAGTTTTCTTTGCAAGAGTCGTTCGTTGAGCAAAAAGAGTTCTGCCTGTACCACATTGACCTTGCCTCAGACCTTTGAAAAAACTGCATTAAACTTTAACGAAACCCTCCTTTCCTTTCCGTGGTTGGTCACACAGATGATTTGTGAAACAGAATAGCTTCGCTCTGGATTCGCGGGTCGGAGTCTGATTGAATGCAAACACTCGGGATTAGGCGAATCCGGAGGACACGTCCTTCAGTGGAGAATGAATGACAGTCTGACCAGTGGGGGATTAAGACTGAATTTCCATCTCAAATCAGGCTTGAGAATCAAGGTAAACAAAAAACATATGAATGGGCACTGAACTGCTTGTTATTCCTGCGCGACGACTGGAGGCGGGCTGGCGGGGACGGGGACGGAGCTCTTCAGCGGGGCCGGCGGGGCGGACGCTCTTACCTCTCATCCTGCAAGTGCAGAACCCCTGAGCCATCCATCTGTCGCGGAGTGCCGCGCGCTGTCCCGGCCCCTCTCCAGCCCTGCTCTCCCACTGCCCCTCGTGGGCACACACCGGCTGACAAACACAAAGCTCAAGAGTAGCTCCAGCAGCAAAGCCCAAGCCATAAAAAAACAATGTCCGCGGAAATGAACAGGGATATTCAGGGCCAGTCGTGGGTATTGTTTGAATTAAGTCAAGTACTATTTGCCTGCTTGCTATAGTTGTGGCCAGGCAAAGTAAACCCCAGTGGTAGAAATGTCCGCGCCACACACTGACTTGCATTGCAGAAATCTTCCTTGCCCAGATCTGAGTCCACACCAATTTCATAATATTGCTTTTTATTTATGGCATTAGGAAATTGGCTCCAACAGCACCAAGTCCGAATACAATGACCACACATGACTATTCATTTAATTAGATTAATGTGAGTTGCTGCAGAGTGGTTGAAAGTTCGCAATTTTTCCCTTATACTTTTCTTTCATAAAATCACGCTTGTTTGTGTAGGTAAAAGCCGTGCACCACGCCGTTTGCCGGCTATTCAACCGAACTGCTGTTCGTTGCATGAGGTTCAAGAAACATGAGATTCACGCAACTGAACTTGGGAGAATAGTTGTGGTCAAACTCACGCTCTCACAAAAGCACGCCTGTGTGAGGTTTCCCAAGCTCAGCTGGAAGAATTTTTTTTTGAATTCCGATTGGAATCACTTTTGTGAGTCTACTTGGTTACCTCAAATTAGCAGGTAATCACAGTTGGACAAGCTCACTACGGATAATAGCACTTTATGCTGGTAATGGACCTTCAGCTGAACCTTTTGAACCCATATTTTCTGCTTTCTTCTATCAAGTGACCATAAATCTCCTGTGAGAGAGGATACAGATAATAGTGGTTTTCTTTTACTGTTGAACAAGCATCTTTGGTAAAAGGCAACGGCAGATGCTGTTGGAGTTGCACAAAAGGCATGGCTACTGTGTCTCGTCCCAGAGGAGCTGAATGAAGCTTTTCTGATTTTCGCACTCCCGTGCCATGTTTATTCGCCCATTGATTGTCCTGTTAGCCGAAACGAGAAGACAGCATGGAGTTCGGATGGAAGGTAGTTTTTCACGAATTCATATCTTCCACATTGAACACGTGATTCTACGTAGCCATTGCTGAAGCCATTGCTGAAAATAGTTTGGTTCCAGTGAACATGTGTGGTGGGAAGGAAGAGGTGAAGGGAAAGGTGGACATCGTGCCTCGCGTTTTGCTGCCATCCGCCCAGCCTCAGTGAAGCGCGTAACTGCGCTGATGCGCCGTTGCTCAGTGACACAGAAATCCAGGCTGAGTTTGTCCTAAGTGACCCAACATTGTAACCCGTGCTCAGTGCATGTTTAGATTGTCCAGACGATGGTATATTTGCGAATAACATGATGTGGGCCGCAAGGTCGGCAAAGGTGATCCTTGTTTGGGTGGCTCACTTTATACCGTCTGTCTGTTGGTTTGGATTTCAACGGCACCGAAGCAAGTTTCGTCTCCAGTTCGAATAATTGAAAACTATTCTTGGTCAAGACGTGAACAGTCATTTTTTACTCCATGTCAAATTGCCCAGAATCGGCTTGGGCTGCTTTGCTCCCTTGTTGCTGACCGATGCGCATTGAGTTTTCAGTTCGCGTCCCAAAAGCTTCAGCTCCACGGACACGAGAAGTGGAGTGCGAACTCGCAATCGGTGATTTGAAGTGGTCAGTTCTGTTTTTCCTCTATTGACAAAAAAGTCCGCGGAGTATTTTTGAAGCAGTTTGTCAAGCTGAAGCATTCTTGATTTGCACCAGTCCCTTTGTGCTCTGTGACCGTCATAAGAGAACGTGACTGTGAGAAGGAAGTCGGTGGAGAGCCGTCCATGCCGCTTGTTTGTTGCACTGGCCACTCCGGGCAGACATAACAACATGTCACGTCGAAATCCTCTGTCTGTGTGTACTCGCAAGCACAATATTTACTCTGGCTGGTCAAAGTGTTTGTCCTCACGCGGTCAAATACTTGACACTTTTCCCAGTGTTGGACGTAACGGGTTTCAATTTGCATTCGCGGCTCCGCCGCTCGTGTCCGAGGCAAAAGCTGGAGGGGAAGGGTCCGGTCGGTGTGCGTTACCTGTTTGCAGGCTGCATTTACAGTTGCAGGCGGCACGCCGCCGTCGCACGGAATAGCCGCGTCTCCAGTTTCGTGCTTAAGTACTGTGTGTTCTCAGTAGCCAGTTACACTTGTAATTCAAGCCTTATCGAGTAAACTTCGCGGGTGAACCCTTATCAAATCAGGTGGCTAGTTGACTGACATAATTCCTCCTCGACTGGACTGTACACACTGCTTCGCAAAAAAACTGATAGCTCGGAGTCAGAGGGGATTTAGATACGCACAAAAAAGTTCAGAATTATGTCACTTTTTCTGCAACAAGAATTGCGACTTTGATAACAGAAGATTGTACTGCCAAACTGTTGTGTCGGACAAATGTATCGAGTAAATTTCGGCTGGATCGAACAAGAGCGACCAGCGCCTTCATTGATGGCCGTGTTGATTGACCTTGTGTCTAGCACCGTGGAAGGAGCCAGCCAGAGTGCAGTCTCGCTTGCGACCGATTTCGCTGGATGAAAATGTCAAACGCTTTTGTAACGGGAAGCGACAAGTTGGCCTTGACGAAAGCCTCTTTCTCCACAAAACAAGTTTGGAAAGTATGGGTGGGTTCTGGGGTGGGTTCTTGTTTGACGATATTTACTAACATTTTTGTATCGCTTCTTCTCTTTGCAGCAGAACCAGAGCAAGACTTCATAACATGTGGGGATTGCCAGCACGAGTTCAAACTGTGTGACATTACCAAGTTCATCCAGCACAAAGTGAATGGATGCAACAAGGAGAACGTCGACCCGTTTGAAAACAGTGACTCGGGGGAGCCGCCCGATGCTGACCGCGAAGACGCCGTCGCTGTCGGCATCAGCAACCGACGCACGTCCATCTCCGCTCCCATAGCGAACCGCAGCACGCCTGAACTGCGCGCTGGCGGCGACAAGACGTCGCCGCGCCCGTCCCGAGACCTCCCGTCCACGGCGCCAGATGGAGCCAAAACGAGCAACAACGACAGTAATGTCGATGACGACGAAGATGCGAGCAACGACGAAGACGACAACGAAGCTGCCGAGGCGCGATCAGCGACGAGCCGCCGCAGCCGCAACAACGAAGCGAGCGCCAGCACGAGCACGAGCCAAGGTCAGTTGCGCTTCTCTCTTCTGCACCGCGCACCAGCCGGAGCAACAGGGCTCGACCCACCACCCGAGATCCCAGTTGCTCCACCACACGTGTACTTGATTGCCATATGTCGCGCTCGATGAAGAATCATTCCGAAAGCTGTGTGCACCGGTTTCACTTTGCTTGTCTCGATCAAAGTTTCAAAGATCCGTCATTGTCCTTCACACTGCAGACATCTGGCAATTTGAGCATGCAATTTGTTACAGCTGTAAAATTTGTGCTTTGTCAAAATGTGGAAAATGAAACCACTATCAGACTAAATGTGAGAGACCAAAATCCGTCAGCAACAGAACTTGAAGTTTGTCAACCCAAAAAAAGGTACAGGCTCCTCTGGGTCTTGCATTGGTAACTGATTGTGGTCTGGTTTTCTTGAAATCTTTCAGCGAGTGGTGACCGAGTTGTTCATAAGAGATGTTGGTCTTTTTTCAGCAGAGTCCTTGGTTTTCAGTTTGTTGTTGCAAACGTTTCCGTCGACACAAACCAGCTTCGTGGTGCTGGCCCACACGCGGCTTTATGGACGTGACCATCTTGGCTGTGTTGTTCGTGCATTTATGTGTCAGCTGGTTGAAGTAGAACAAGTGATGTGAAGGCACGGACAACACGCCGCTCGCCCAGAGACAGTTCGAGCCAACTTCTGTGGCAACGCCACTGAGAATCAAAATCCAAGGACCAGACAATCACACACATGAAAAAAGTTTCTGTTGAAGGGAGTTTTCTTTCTGGTGGCCAATTCTGAAGTGCAGAAACAGATTTCAAACTTGTCATGTCGTGGTCTTGGCTGCAGGTTCTTTGGCTCGAAGTGTTTCAATAGTCTTGGGAACGTTCGCACTGAACTCTCGGGCTGTCACTGTTTGCTGTCTGATTCACTTGAGCAGCGTTCAAATTTCATTGATTTTCTTCCTGATGCAAACGCATGTGGAAAACTGAACAACTTTCACCTGAATACGCATCAAAAATCATTTTTGACAGCCGGAGACTTCAGTTTCTTGCTTCGAAGTGGGTGTGTTCTCTTTAGTTTTGGTCGTGTAAAGAAGCAAGAATCTTCAGTACTCATCCACCAAAAATGTCGACCCTTGTGTGACAAACCACAGGGTGGTGTGCTTGCTACTTTACAAACTAGGAACTTTTGTTTCGTTTCGTTCGCACCGTTCTAACAAGTGGGTTCGCTGTATTCTTCAAGTTGAACACAAACTAGTCTATTAATTTTACGTAAGCATGCACTTTATTGATTTCGTATTTTTGGTGTGTTGGAAATTGTCATTTGCTTGGAATCGTCTGTGAACTGACGTCAACGATTGCGCACCGACACTCATCGGAAATGTTTGGCTGGGGCATTTCTCGTTCAGGGCAGGTTCTGGAAATGTTTCGTGCGAGATGTGTTTGGACGGTCCTTTGGTTGGCTAGTGTCTGCTGTTGGGTCTTGTCGTATCTGTGCGTCTGATATCCCTGACGATCCTGATCGCACATATCGTCAGAAATGTAGAGCTTCGGTTGAAACGTAATATTTCAAGACGATGCGGAATTAATACACAAGATATCCTGCAGCCAAACGAGACAATTACTGCATGGCTACCGATGGTAACTGAGTTAGGGTGAGAATTACTTGCAGGCCGTTAATTGGACCCTGGGTAGTAATCAGAATTAACAGCTCCAGCCACCTTGGATTAATGAGTCGTTGTGGTCGAAAACCTGAGCAGTCTTCAGAGATTGCATGCATACATGAATACTTCCCAGATACTGGAATTTTGGCAGCATTTTGCAAAGCAAAGGCAAATTGCACAGAAACAAAAAACATCGCCTTTCAAGCATTTTCAAACATTTCAGCCAGATAAATGACGAACCAAGGCGAGGTCTGGGGGAAAAAATCCTGCAACCAATTATGAGTGACTGGTTACAAAAACTTTTGTCGCCTGAAAAGGGTGCGGTTTGTCCAGGGATAAGCCCATTTAGCGCGCAAGGTATTTACTGTCCAGGCACTGAATATGGTCCGATAGTGTCCTGGCCGCCTTCGTGCAGATGCTGCTCAATGGAGTGGCAGTAAATGGATACAGTTCACAACACAGGCACGGGGCGATCAGTTCACTGGTCTTTCTGTTCCGATGGTTTACAAAATTCCCTTGAGACAACAACTGAAATTGTCACAGATCGTTTCAAGAAGGTTACGACAGTGGGATTGTGAGCCCAGTCCCGAGAGCTTGTTTCACAGTCTCTCGTTTCATTTGCATTCTTGTCGATGGTGTGTTCGTCGCAATCCAAAAATTTTCCGATGGAGGTCGTCCACAAATGTTTGCAAGTCAGAGTGAAATATTTCTTGCATCTACCGGTAAAGAAAAAGCATTCACAAGTGAAGAACTTCGGGAAGTTCGTCTTCGTCCTCTTGCAGCTTCTTTGAACACCTTGTTCACCTTTGTGAACTGCAAGTTGCCCTGGCTTTTGTGGCAAGACAAAAGTCGCAAGGTCACACAAAACCCTCAATGCACAAGAAGAAAGTAAAGTGTGAGAGTTCAGGAAATTTTGCATTGTTGAGAAAAACATTTCAGTCACAGAAGCAAGGTGGCAAAGAGAATTTTTCCAGCTTGTTCTGTCTCTTGACGTCTTGGTAAAAAGTGCTCAACTCAACTTGGAGGTTGTCGGCGATGGGGGACTTGCTTTGTGTTCGAATATGCACGGGGCAGAGTTTTCGGAAAGACCTCCAACTGCTTCATGTGGAGTTGTGCTGGTGGAATAAATATGGCGAGGGCTGCTTGGCGCGCACAGGCGACGGCGCTCGTGCCCCTCCTTCCTTTCTGTGGAGTCCCGGAGGGTACCGGTAGCCGTGGCTACCTCTCCCCAGCGTAGCGTCAATCTTCATTCATCATTCTCCCATATAATCCCCATTACATGCACATCTCAACATTCAGATTAGCGAGAGGCGTATCCAGGCGTGGACTGTTCTCATCACAGATGTGGGCCCGTGTCGTTTCAGGGTCGTGACTGTTCACGAAGTAAAAAGTCACTCTTTGTCTTGTGACGAGTACTTTCCTCCTGCTTGAATAGACACAATCACATTCACAGTGCTGCTATTGGCCTGCATCTGCTAATTTCTTTCCCACCCTTTCTTTCAGCTGCACGTCCTTCTGAATCCCCTGCCGGTCCAACAAAAAGTTACCAGCTGGGTACTTTGCATTGCGCAACTTTTTTTCCATCTCGCCCAACCCTTTCCCGTCCCTTCTGCTTAATCAGTGAAGGAATTAAGAATGGACAATGACAAGAATGATGAGGTAAAACTTGTCAAACTGTGTTTCATTGAAACATTGTGATTCTTGCGCAAAATTGCCTTTTTATTCTCCGTCGGCCTGTCAAATCACACTGAGGAAGGAAATGATAATGTTTGTGATTACTATCGCTTTTGATATTACGAGTGTGTTTCTCTGCTGAATGACACAAAGCAAGTAATTCTGATTTGAAAGGGAAAACTGCATAGCTTTGTAATTACCGTGTTTTCCTTGTCCAATCTGTGGGATTTTATTGCATTGTATTAATTCCGAGGCACATTTCATTGAAAATGAGGTGCTAAAATGATCCTTGTCGCCCGCCAAGGTATCCGTTGTGCGTAAGAAAAGCCTTTGTTCCCTGTGGAACCTGGTATCTCTTTATGTGTGCTGTGTCCCATTTTAAAATGCAAAGGAGCTTATGTGATACCTATTGATTATGACGAAGGGCTATGGACAAATGAGGAAGGGAAATATATGCATGAGCGGAAGAGAAGATGGCAGGGAATTAAATGGGAGACAACAGGTGTAAAAAACAAAGGGACATTGGGCTATTGGAGCCCCTCGCCTGCACTTTTGTGTGGAAGAAGGGATTCGTTCCGGATTCAAAACGACTGGTGAAGAGGCCTGGCATTCACTCGGGCTGTGTCAGTGTTACTTCCCAGCGGATTGTTTGAACTTTCCGGAAGAAAATCGAAAAAGCAACCCGACGTGAACCACAAGGATGGGAAACATATTTCTTTTGTTGGGAGATGCTTCGAGGAATCTTCTTTCCGATGAAACCTTTTGCTCACAGCAGATGAGAAGTACGACTCGCATGAATAAATGATAATGAACAAGGCGTTTTGAGGCACTAACATTTCGATATGTATCAAGATTAGAAAACGTAAAGTGAAAAGTGTGTTGCATCGCAATTTCTTCTTCCCCTCAGGAATGACAATTACACAGAGCTCTCCGTATCGCGCACATTACAGGTGTCAAAACTCGAGATGATGCGCAGGAATCTAATTGAGTGTCTTTGCTATTTCCATTACCACGAGAACTTTGTGACGCAGGTAGAGGCGCAGAAAGCTGTAATGGTAATTGGTTGCGCCTGGGTCAACTGGGTTTGAACGTCTCAGAATTTGTCTGATACGGAAAAGGATTCAGTCTTCGTATTACCCAAAGGCCTCCCTTTGTGCGTTGCGAAATACAGAGGTGCATGGAAGGGAGATGAAAAACTATTAATGTTGATGAAAAAGCCAAGCTGCGAAAGCAGCTTGAAAGTTAATGACAGTAGCAAGTTTGGCAGTGTCGCCGTTTTTGCAAAAAAAAAGTTGGGTTTAAAGCTTCTCTATTGTGCGAAAGAATGTTTTCAGCTTTCAATGGGTTGCAACTGAAAAGAAACGGTGGTTTACGTGTAAATCAAACGCGCATTTTGAACAAAATCTCCCAGAACTGAGTTACAATTTTGAAAGACAGAGCACTAATTCTGAGGGCTAAAATTTGAAAGCGGAACAAGGGAGTTGAAGAGAACGTGACGCAAAGTTATGAACTTGGACAAACAAAGCCAGTGGTAGGGGCACGACTCGAGACAGGTGAGGCGGGCGGCTCGTCTCCATGCGGGAGTTTGCACCTGCCGCACGCTGCATTCAAAATCCCATGGACTACACAGAGACGTCGCACATAGAAAACATCAATTTCCTTCGAGGGTGTATCCGTGCATTCACTTCTGTGGGGGCGCGGACTGAAAAGTCGAGATATTGTGCATGTATGATGAGCCGGGGACTTGTGACACTGAATCATGTTGCAAAACATGACAAGTTTCTCACTCATTCGCATGTCAGTCCGTTTCTTTGTGAGAAGGCCTACTTGTCTGGCCTTCGCGCTCAGGTGTGTTTGATCACGGGGGATATCCATGAACATAATTCATACGTGAATCTCTGTTGCGGAAACTTCTTCTCAATGACTTTCTGGTCTCGCGCACAGTAACTAAGGATCAAAGGCGGCCGAAGGAGGCATCCAGAGTACCGCGTTCTCGCCAACATTCTCAAAACTTCGGGGTCTTTTTTAAAGGGACATTTGTTTGACCACCAAGAACAACACCACTGCGAGGAGTTGTTCAGAAAGACTTTGTTGAGTCGCAAGATGTACCAACAGACCAGTAGCCAGTTGGTGCGACACAGAGCCGAGGTCTTACTGTGGGAAACAGAAGAGCGAAGGCACTGGGGCGTTTGTTTGGTTCCAATCGTGGTAAAGCACGCTGCGTGGTGTTAGCTAATACACCAGGCATCTGGACCTTGTCTTTAGCCTCAGTAGATAAAAGAGAAAAAAGCAAGGTTGGGTGAAAATGTCAAAGGGTTGTTCAGTGCACAGCCAGAATTAGCCACTGACCGCTTTTTCCCTCATTTGCCCTTCTTACGATGGATTGGGTTTGCACTCTCGCACCTTGGTGTTTTGTAGACCGGCGGCAAAGTCATTGGTCTGCAGATAATTCCAAGCAAGGGAGCTCTCATGGGGAGAGCAGGGCGAACTGAGTGCCTTTCTGCAGAAACATCGATACAAATACCAACCAGTGTGATTGCGAAAGTTTAGTTGTTCGCAAAATGAAATAATCAGAAATGGACACTGTTTGTAAGAAAAGCCACAGCCACAACTTCAGTAGATTTTGTTGATTTTTTTTTGTCGGAACAAATGCCGAAAAATTTGCACAAAAATCTTGCTCGAGTGATTCTAACACAGGAAAGAGGCCCAAAATCCAGTGGAATCTGCTTGACAGACATCAATTCGAAGAATATCGGTGCAAATTTTCACATAACACACCTCATAACGCCACATAAAAGTCTCGCAGAGCATGTAATAATCACAAAGCTTTCATTCTGCTCTCCTGTCAAAGGCAACTGCATGGCTATTTTCACACAGTGGCTAAATATTGTAATTCAGATGCTTTCATTTGAAAATTTCATCAAGTGCATGTCACTTTGTCATTGAGTACACAAGCGGAGGGGTCCCTCTTTCAGAGCATGAACCTAATTTTCAGGCTGGGCATGTTGCTGGACCCCGCTGCCCATAAGAATGGGATGCCGGGTGCAGGAGGGGTCCCTTCCGCGCGGGTCTATTTCCCTGCAGAAGCGGCAGCTTCAATACATTGATCTGGCGGGGTGAATGGCACATTGGCCTTGGACCATGCACTGTAAACTTTGAAGTGTGACCAAGAAGGCATTGACGGATGCGGCCCCCAATGTGTTGCTATGACAACGAAAATAGCTCCTCTGTACCCTGGTCAATTTTGGATCACTGCACATCAAAAGTGCCGAGACTCACAAACACATCCATACAGCGGCTTTCATTAACGTACGCAACAGATCGACACTAACGCACTGACAATGAGTGTCACACTTTTTCATATCATATGTGCAGTTCACAAATGATATGTTCAATTCATTCCATCCTTCTCAATTAGTGCAGAATCTGACCTGTGATTTGCTCATATTGGGCGCAAAAATGCTCTGGTTCTTCCGAAAGGGCTTGGAATATGATTTTGTGCAAGAAATCTCATATTAGCCGAATTTCGAGCAAGCGCAGGTGATGAGATTGAGAGAAATTTTATATCCATAACGCCTCTTTCATTTTTATCTCCCCCAGAGATGCAAAGAAGAGGGAAAAATCTCCTTGTACGAGCTCTGCAGAGAACTTTTTTCCCCTTTGAATGCGCACCAGTAGGAAATATAATCACTGACCATAATATGCGCTGGGGATTAGCTTAGTTTGCCAAGTGTGTGTTGTGTGTATTTTCCTAAGCTGGGTACAAGCTGAGTGGAGAATTAAGGAAAAAGATCAATTTTCCGAGGCAGCGCTTTGCGGCATAATTGGATAACATTTGAAACGGCAATCCACCTGAAATTCGGCTCGGCCTATTGATGTTGACATAAAAAGTTGTCCAATATGTGTGCGCAGAGGTTTTTTTTTATTCGGGTGTGTACATTGGTGATAGCCTACTTATCGAGAACTGTGCTGTCTCCTAGGTGAGGAAGGGCATAACATTTGTCTCCTGGCTTGCTTTCTCACAGTTCTTTTTCCCGTGCTTCACTGGAATACTGAAGACCGATTGCACAAGGTCCAACATGAACATACACGGTCCGCGTTTAGAATTGCATCCGCCGTGCTGTTTGCCTTTCTGATGTCTCTTCGTGTTTTATTGCTATCTGCACACATCAAATCTCACTGCCTCCGTCTTGGTGCAAAAATGCAGCAACTGACCCAGAGATCAACCCACAAAGCCGCGTGGCTTGGAGAAGGTGTTTCATTATGGTTTGCCCCGCATTTAATTTTCGAACTGACCAGACAGATTGCTTCTTTATGACTTGAGGCGACGGAGAAGCATTGTGCAGGGCACACAACACAGAATGTCATCTCGGTTGCTCGTTTGACCCTCGCGTCAAGGCGAAACGGCTATCTTTCAAAATCCGTAAAGAGATCTTTCTTCCATCACCTGTGTCTGGATCCCTTCAGTGACGGGACATTAAATGGTGAAATTCAAGCAGATCTTTAGTGGGCGTAGCGTTGACCCATTTCACAGCAACAGCCATCAAAGAGGGCGGCGACCTTTTTCAAATGTTGAACTGGGCAAATGTCAAGCCATTTATCAGTCTGGATTTTCTGGTTCATGTTTTTCTTGGTCAGAGTGTTTCAGAAGCTTTGAAAGTCAAGTCGTTGGAGATGTTCAGACGGATCTATTTTGTCAAAAGCAGGCCTTTTGGACGTGTTTGAGAGGGGACTTTGTGGCCAGGTGCACGAAGCACTGCGTCTTTGACATTTCTCAATCTTGTCGTCTTGCAACGTGTCGCGTCCATTTCTGAGGCTGAACGTTCTCAGTCTGGAACTCGTGCACTGCTTCACAAATGCGTTTCGTTTGAAGCTCCCAAAAGAGACAAAAACTTGGACGCGTGGGTGTCGGTGACACTGGACGCGGCGCAGTTCTGAGTGTTCACGCGGAGGCGCAGTGGGTGACGCTACAACAAAGATTCTGCCATGCGTCCGCAGATTGCCCACGCCGTCCTTGGTCCGGGTCCTTTCAGCCGCCGCAGGTCGCTTCCATTTCACCCATTACACGCCGCGGCACGGACCGTGCAGTCAGTGTCCTTGCATGCGGCCATTATTACCTGGTTATTTGCCAGATGTTACGGCACAGATCGGTTACAGCACGTTTCTACTGATGGGGGGATCAATACAAAGCCAATCACATTTATATCTCGCATTGTTCGCGCCCGCCTCGCCTCGCCTCGTCTGCCATTGTTTGGTAAGTTCTGCCTCTCATCATTGATTTTGCACAAGAGGTGACAATGTCCACATAACAACGACGCGGCGAGCTCCACTCCTGTCCAAGTACACAGAGCGCCGCACCGTGCTCAGGTGCGTGCGTTTTGCAGCTTTGCCAAATCAATGCGTCTTTCTGTCCCGATTCCAGCTCTTCAACCTCAGTTCAACAAACTTGGTAGAACTGCAAAACTGTGCAGCTCCGCGAGGTGAATCCTCACAGTGACAGCCCTTCTAGTCGCCTCGGGGAAACTCGGACTTGACGGCAACCGTGTGCCATTGCACCGAATTGTAATTTTGCCATGGTGACATCAATAATGAAAAGCGCCCATTTGCTTTGTGTACCACATCAAGACATAAACTTTCAAAGGTCCAGTCGATACAGCCTGATAAGCGGGGGATTTATGTTTACATACACTGATGCCTGGCCCAAAGCATCATGATGCTGTAAATATCGAAAGTTACCCGCTTGGTGCAAATTTCCTCGACCATTTATGAAATGTGGTGCCGCTTCTCGGTGCCCCGTCGGTGGGTCGACTCAACGGTGTGCATTCGATTTCATTCATTCAAGAGCAGTCACAGCCACGAAGGTTTTCGAGAGATCTCAGTCTCTGTTCCCCATGTCTTTTCGTTCAGGGGGTTCTTTTCAACTGTTGTGCGTCTGTGGTTTCAGTTTGGCCCAAAACAAAAATGACGCCCTCAGACATTTTTATCACAGCATATTTTCCCGCGCTTCCTCTTGCGAAAACAGTGGACTGCAGTGGCCGTTTGTACCTGTTGTGGCACAAAGAGAGCTCGGTAGCAGGGCAGGATATCAATCATGGAAACAAGCGTACAATTTGGCTGATAAAATATCAATATCTGCTTGTGTATCACTGTCAGATATCTCTCGCAGTCGTAATGGGTGAGCGGTGACCGTTATCACGGGTTTTCATCTCGACGTTCCGAAGCCGTATGCTTGAAAAGTCACGGAAAAGACAGCGTGTTGTGTGGAAGTGGCGAGTGGAAATCGATTCGACTCGCATCTCTGAAATTGCACGTTTGGATATGGATTGTTTTTGTGCAGGTGAAGCATTGAAGGTCACTGGCCAGACTCGACCAAATTAATTATTTAAACGCTGTACCATGCTAAATATTTCACAGCGAAACACTGTTTTTACCGTTTTTTTGTTGGTGCCGAAGCTTTTTCATTGTTGTAGACCTTTCTCTGTGACCAGCAATGTGTTCTGTTTCGTGCACCTTCTTATCTGTGTAAAATCTTAAACAAAAGCAGTTTTGCTACATTTTATCGTGTTTATGGATGTGAAAAATTCATCTTGTCACTTGATGTAATTTCTGGCCTTTTCTTGCTTGTCCACTCGCCGCCGTTGTGAGTGGAGGCGGGGGACAGTTGCACAGCGCGGCTCGATATCATAATCAGGATTGCGCGGGTATTGACAAGCTGCAGCGAGATTTATCACTCGCTTGACGCACTGGATGATTCTGGATGGCCTTTCCATGTAATTGCGGTATAATCACCGGGACTTTATGCAAATCACTATTATTACTCGGATGGGTTTGACCACTCATTTATTCCCCAGCGCAGTGTTGTTGCTTGGTGAATGCCTGGATGCACACATAACACTCATCAATTCAAGCAACACTTTTTTGTCCCAGCTTCATGTTGATCGAAATGCCATTGGGTATTGGAGCACTTTGAGATATGTGCGGGAATTCAAAATTGTCGTACATCGTGTGGCGATCAGTCATTCATCGGGTTCTTTTTGTTGCGAGCAAGCTTCAGGAATGTTTGAGTGACCTCTCATTCTGAACATTTCAAGCCAGTACCACCCTTCCCCGAACTCAGCCTTTTCATCTGGTACGTCTTATTTAACGCACAATAATCCAGTGCAATCAAACAGCATTCCATTAAGACATTTTGGCAGATTTAGCCTAAATTCCCGGCAGCAGCACCTGCCTCATTACAGGTGAGAAATGGAGACCAAATCTCACGGACAAAAGTGCATCACCGGAGCCCCGTTCATTTCCCTCTCACCTCTCGAACTCCCGTGCTCTGCTCCACAAAACCGTGGCTTTTTGAATAAACTAACACAAAAACGCCTGCCAAACGAAAACCCTTATCACAACAGTCCAAATCAGTGGAATTACCCCCAGTCTGGACCGAATAATTGTGAGCAGAGCAGAGGAAGCAGACAAGGTCCAGATTTGGCACGACCCTTGGTGAGGTCAAGTCAGTTTCCCACGGTTACATAATACACAATGGTGGTTGCCTAATAATGGAGTCTTCTCCATACGAAGGCTTGGGCACGGTAATTATAGAGCCTTTTTTATTTTGGTTTCATATTAATGCGTCTTCATTTATCATTCTGTGCGCCTTTAACCGCCATTTTCAAAATATGACCTCAAATTTGTGACCCGTGCAAAGGGCCTCTCCTGCTCCGCGGCGTTTTGAATGGCGAAACTGACTTGCGATGTCACTGGCTTTCTTTCAAACTTACTTTTGCCCCTACTTGTTCTTGGCAACTGTGTGAGAAACTTTGTAATTTCGTGGGCATTTGCGTCACCTTCCGTGAGAAGTGTAAGCTCCAACAGAATTTGAATAGTTGTCAGGGAAACATTTCGGATGAAGGTTGCCAAGATACGAGATCTGTCGGCCGTTCGCACGTCTCCAACGCCACATCGATTCCAATGGTCACTTTTGATCCAGGCAAATATTTGCCAAGCTCTGGCGTTGACTGCAACAGCAGCGTGTCCTGCCTGCTGCACTGCAGTGATTCTTTCTTTCCGTGCGGTGGACAAAGGAGACAGTGCGATGTTGTTTGGCTGGCACGTAACTGAGTGTAACCTGACATGGACAGAGGCGCTCGGGTCAGCGGGTCGCAGGACTCGGGGTCAGATCCTATCTGCCCCGCTGCCCGGCTTGATGCTCGCCAGATACTGCAGAGCGCGGCGCGATGAGACCAGGCAAGAGATCAAGTGAATACGCCTTTCTGTTTTCCTTCTTCAGTTTCAAAATGCGCATGATATGTGATTTGAATACGTTTTGTGGGGGCAAAGTATGTGTTCTCGTTTCAACGTTGTTGTCTTTCAACCTTCGTGCACGGAAACATCAAGTGCTTGGTCAGAAAACACTTACGCTTGTCCTTTCTCACAACACGTACTCGTATACGTCATCTGACCAGTGGACCTTTGTGCACTGAACGTAAGGATTGGCCTGTGGTCTTTGTTCTGGGTACCTGAGACTGCAACAGTGTATTGTTTGTCAAAGGTCCATAACTCAAATGTGACCAAAAATGTGCGTGCGAAAAGGTGTGGCAGCAAGAAAGACACAAACACATCATCAGTAGCGTTTTCCTCACCTTTTGCCCGCTCTGGACCTTCTCTCTTTGAGGACGAGAGTGCGATGTTTTTGCTCGTTTGTGCACTGGCAGGGAGCTGTGTATTCGTGAACACGGACTTGATCTCCCGCTGGTGGTCAGTTCAAACATCACTGCTCATGTCTGCGATTATTCCGCAGATCAGGTTTCCCCGGGTGACTCTCGTATTTGCTCTTTGTGCATTGGTCATCTGAATGTTTGCATTGCAGTATTTCTGTTCCGCGGCAAGTGTATGTAAATAGCGCAGAACAAGTGCAGTGCACCTTGCACAAATGTCAAACGAAACATGTTATGACCACAAGTGGTGCAGAATGTGACAACGGGATCAAACAAAGCTCAAAGTCACTGCATTGGAGATTTTCTCCATGTGTGTTTCTGGTTTTGAGTGAAGGAAATGGGTTCGGATGTTTGGATTCCGCAACGCATTGTGAACATGATGCAGATGGAGAACTGAACCCGTGGCTTTGGACGCTGGTAACCACGGGAGTTATCAATATTCATGCATTGAGCCATAATTCACCGTGGGGACACTTAATTCATTACCTGCATGCCATTAATGCTTATGATTGAATATGTGACCAGTGGCCACATCACAGATCACATAACAGCGTCCCAATGCGGCGGTTGGGAAAAATTGTATCACCCACTCAGTGACACAATTCCAGCACCAAAAATGATCAATTATGAATTTCACAATATTCTCATTATGTCCCTGGTGGGGAAGGGATAATAAGTGGGACCACCTAAGCATTCATCAAGGGAGAGTAACGACCAATATGTTGCTGCTGGAGAAGAATGAGCAGAAGGTGTAAAGGCCTTCTGTGTCCATCTCTCTAATATATCATAATCCACATCCCATTCGTTCAGACTTTGTGTACTTTCATATGGGTGGAAACCAGTCCGCAGTGGATCGTGTTGTACATGTCGTTCATTGCGCATTTGAACTCCAGCACACAACACCAAAACGATCAGATTTTAACGCACTTGTCTGCAAACAATATCCGGGATATTCTGTCAGTTCAATACCTGATGGGAAAACTTTCATGCGTGTTTGACAAAAACTGCTCTGGACAGATACGCAATTTGTCTATCAGTTTCATCAATCGAGGCTGGAATTTGGTGAGACAACAACAGCGCTTTGTGACGCAGAAAGTGGACTGGCGCAGAATGACCCAATATTGACACTCGATTGCACAATGACCACTCCAGCGCTGATAGGCTTCGGTATCTGTGTTTATCACTCTAGTACTGATCAGTGTCCAGCAGAAAACGGCGGCTGAAGACCATCGTGAGCCTTTTTTGCGCACATATTTGAGGAATTGTGTCGAACTGATCAGAGGCTATCAGCGTTCTGTTGCCCTTCACACAAGCGAACGTCGCACTTAACCTTGATGTCTTTTGCGCAAAGTGCACGAATCTACAAAAAATACGAAGTGATTAGATATTTTGCGGCGTCGCGCACGTCCGGTCGCGATGAGGCCTCGGCTGCAGTTTGAGGGAGCTGCAGAGGACCGGGGACCGGCTGCAGTGCGGTCAGTCCGAATAATGAGATCTAAATGGAGCGACGCTGCAGCATAAAGCACGCGCTGGACATTTGATAGCTTCATTTCGCAACCTTTGATCTTTTAAGTACACAACCGACAAGATATATGTGGTGCTTAATTTCATTTTGATGATGTGACCGTTGCTGAAATTCGTCGACAAAGCAGCGTGAGGACGCGGCTGAAAGGACTCGGGTCCGGCTTGTACTCACATATCCTCGAGACGCAGCATGCAAGTTTCAATAAGAATTCGTCTGTGATGACAAATTAACTATCAGATCACCGCACAGGTATGCGCTAATGCACCAGAAAACAGCCGCAATAGGGGCGCTTTGGTCTTGCGGTTGAGTCTTGCTCGGTACATCCAGTTGCCCATCGTTATCCACATTTTGTGGCTAGTTGAATTCCTCAGTCACAGGACTTTATTTGCGCAGCACACAAAGACCGCCCAACCCTTACAATCTCCGTGTGTGGACATATCAACAGCATCAGTTGTCATAAGGCACAAATGCTTAACTGGCCACAAATATTTAGCTTGAGAGGCCCATAACCGTAATCGTAATGTGTTGATGAGGTGGTTAGTGGGCTGCAATCATTATACCCCTCATCGCACCCTCTCATTACTCCATGTCTCTCATATTTCACCCGGCCAATCTGCTTCATGTAATGAAGGTGTGCTCAATTAAAGTACCTGTGGAGAACTCACACCCCTTAGTGGTCATTACATCGCCCCCTCAAGGGTGATGCAAAATGATGGCCTTTTATGACCCTTGTGATTGAGTGCTGGACATTTTCAACCATCTCTGCTCTGAAATCAGAACTTCAACACTTTCGCTCCTGAGAGGGGAACAGATGTCCGATACACGCGGGCGTGAACATTCACGTTCTTATCAAGTGAATCTGCGCAAACGTGCAGGAAAAAATACGTCGAAACAAAAGGTCTTTTGCCGCATCTGAACAGAAAACAAACAAGGTTTTATTGAGGAGTCTGTGAATCTGTTGTCTTATGAAATTAATTGTTTCAGCAGATGTAATTATGTAACTGGGTGGAACAGACACAAGACAGTTGTCATAAAAATGAAAGAACTTTTATGGTGATTTGCAGTCGCGTGCACTCATAAATATTTGTGATAAAGGCCAGCAGCTGGTCGAATTGTTGGATTCCCTGCTCTTATCACGCATAAATGTGATACTGCATGTGGAAAGAGAAGCAGATCTATTGTGGGCGAGCAGAAGCGTACGTGGAGACGTTGTCCATGACCAGTGCCCGGGGTCAGGCGATAACGTCGCGCCTGTTGCACAAACGGTGCTCGAAGACAAGTGCTCGACGCTGTTATCTGCTCAAGACAATGACATGATGACGCGCAGTACGCTGCACTGCGTCTCGGTGCCGTAGAGTGCTCGGGACTGATCTTTCCCGTTTGCTCATTTTGAAAACATGAACTGCAGGTTCTGTTTTGTTCGTGGACAGAAAAATCTCGTGGTGAGAAAACATCTTTCCGAAGGAGGAAAATTTGTCAATAAATGTTTGAACCCTGTTTCCTGTAGGATCAGCAACATGTCATGTGGCTCGCCGCTTGGGCCCCCAGTTTCAATGGGGCATAGTTTAGCCAGCAAGTATAATTATGTGTTGCTTGCATACAGTGGCTGTCATACAATTTAGACTGTGAATGATGTATGGGCCATTGGTTGCGCTGGTGTCCATTGTGAAGCTAAAACCAACATTACATGGAATGACCGTAATATTTCGTGATGAAAAGCAATTGAGGGACGTATATTTTCCATGTCGTTTCAGCGCACAGAATCTATTCACGACTCTGGTCAACTCAAGTTCCGAGCAGCTAATGGAATCTGCCCACTTTGAATTTCTTCCTCAGAAATATTCCTGAAGCCATTGTTGAAGCTCAAGAAATCAAACTGCGATCGGTAATGGGTTTACAGACCAGCTGAACCGAACTAGAAAGGCACGCCACTCTCTCTGAGAAAAAATTCTTCTGGTCAATGGATACATTTTGAAGTTTGAAAAGAACATGGTATTGAGGGCTTGGTTGCTTGACTCCTCTGAACCGCTACGAGGCAAGCTTAGTGACCATTAGGACTCGTGACTGACAGGGTCAGGACCTGGCCTGCAATGTTTTAGGTCACTGTTTGGAAGGTTATGTGGCGTTACATAGGTGCGCGACACTCGAGCTCCTGTGGACTGTCACACAGTCTGGTTCACATTTAGGCTATTCAGTCTACCGATAATTCTCAAATATCTGTTCATGTGCAAGGCTGTTGTAATTTCAAAACATGTTCATGTCTAAATAAAGCGCAGGGTGGTGGGACTTTCGTGGTCACTCAAGGTTGAATCCATGCGTCACTGGTTTCACACCGCGTGATTTTCCCTTTGAAGCCTGGTTGGCAAAATGCACGCAACACATCAACTTCCTGATAGTTTCTGACAACTAGAGTTGCTCTCAAACCTATTTGGTAGTTTGACGGCAGACGAGGACGGGTCACTTTTGTAAAATTGCAGAACACTTTTTTTTTCGTCCTCTGAACACGTTTTCATCACAAAGCGGCGAGTTTTCTTTGGCCGCGAGCCTGGAAAACTTGCGATTTCACTTGGAAAATGCACAGACTGCCGACTTTTCAAAGAAAACTTGAGGGCTCCAAGCGAATTAGTGTCAGACATGTGTCCACTCTTTGGACCCTCGGAAATGCCACTTGATACCATGACATTTTGAACGCGGTCATTCTCGAGCACCCTAAGAACTGACCAGTGTCCGTGTAATGCGGCAGACTGAATGACCATTGAAGGTGGACAAGGGCTGACCAGGACAGATGGCCGATGTGTAATGTCCGGTAATGCCCTGTAATAGGACCAGGGCCACTCGAGGTCAACAGGCCAGCGGTCAAATTCATATTGCTTATTACTGCGCCTACATCAGAGGAAAAAAAAGTCCCTCTAATTGACTGCTGCCAGTAAATATCGTATAATTGGCTTGGACAATGCCATTTCTCATAATGTCCACTTTAACTAGGTCAATAAGCAATTACAGCCATGTCCAACATGCACATGTCGTAAAGCACACGGAGTCTTGCCAAAGGGTGTTCCACAAAATGCCCTTCACTGGACATGCAGCCCTGAGGGAAGACCCCCTTGAGTGAAACCTTACTGCTGTCATTGGCTCATTCAACTGCCAAAAAAGAGACGGCGGCTTTTTTTTCCCATCGTGTTTCAATGAGAACACGCGATCGCACATCCATTGTGCAAACAGCTTGGCAAAAACTGAGAGCTCACCGCCAGAGTCCACCTGGTTTGGTCAGTTTCAGTGCTGCACACACACCAAGAGAAAGAAAATTGGTCGGTGATAAAACAGGCAAAAACGACGGGCGCGCCTTTGACCAAACAAGCGGCCATAAATGACAAGGATTGCGTGTGGTAGTGGTCAGTAAATATTGTCTAGACTGGAGAGGACCATTATTCATCACTTCGCATGCCCAACAATCATTCCACTCACTGACTGGACTTCGCATCAAGGTCGGCGAGTGTCTGTTTCGCGTCTCTGAGCAAAAATGTTGAGGATCCAGCTAGTGTCGGGGAAAGGGCGCCTGTTCTCCCAAAGTTTCTTCGCAGACGTTTGAGCCCTTTTCAGCATAATTTTATGATTGTCGTCATCAGCAGCGGCGAATATAAATGTCAGGTAGATTAGAGGCAGGCTGTACGTTGCATTGCTTTGACAGGTCAGCACAGCTGTTGCACTTGATATCTGCTTGAAGCGTAATGCGCCCCTATCCGTCTGCTCAATCAACCGTGCGCCGCCAATAAACTGCCATTATGCTATTGACACAATAGACCGCCACCGATCATCTGTCTCATACCAGCTTACACACTTACCTGCAGGCAGACAACGGGCCATGCGAGTGCGATTTATGACATGAAAGAGATATGTTAATTAAAAGCAGGAGAAATCATTTGAGCTTGATGTTTTGCTTCGCACATCGCCAAGCTGTGCAGCTTACTCTATCTCCTTTCTCTCCCTGTTGGAACGAACCCCCAAAAAGCAGCATGTGCGCCTTGTTCAACAGACTGTCGTGTACGGGTCACCCTGTGTCACTAGTTGACCTCAGGGGTCAGTCGCATGTCCATTCTGACCCACATGAAATTGATTTTTTGGGCGAAGTCGATTCCAGCTTTTTGGCCGCTGCTCAAATGTCGGTCTGATGACCAGCTTGTGTTGTGGGAAATGGGAAATTCTTATGTCATCTTCTGCTTTTTTCGAACGTTTTCATCTGCACTTCGTCGTGTGTGGTGTCACAGAGTTTTCATTCTATCAGTTTCTTGCCCGGTCTTATTTGTTCCAAGTCAGCGACGGAGTTTTTTGGCGGTGCGCGGATCTGTGCATCGACCACATTTGATTTCAAACAAGTTCCATTTGTTGATCAGGTAAGAAATGTTGTCTCAACAGTAACGTCTTTCTGTGCAGCGTGACGCAAACATAAAGCGCAGATTTGGAAAGCGATTCGTTCAGATCAATTTCATGTCGACAATAATAATGGCCCCAGTCGAGTTCATGGACAATACGAGGGGGTCTTCAAAATAGACCGCTTTTTGTCATTCTTCCGGAGTTCCCCGAAGCGGAGAATTCTGAATTTTTTCACATGCCTTCCTGAGAGTAAGATCATCATCCCTAGCTGTCAATGAGTGATCCTGCCGATCTTAACACATGCCAAAGATCGAGGTCAAATTGGCTGGGTCAATTGGTACGGCGGACAGCGCATCAGGCGCATTTTATCGAGTGGTTTGAAGCTTTTCTTTCATGGATTTGTTCTTTTTTTTGCTGTTTGTTCAATGTTGTGGAGTGACTGCCATGCCTCCACACAAGCAGAGGATTGACCAGCGGACAAACATCTGTTTCATGGTGGCAAAGGGCATGAAGCCGATCAAAATCTGGCGAGATTTGCGCTCTGTTTTTGGAGACCAGACAATTTCTCAGACGCAAGTTTGGGTGTGGGCAAAAAGGTTCGAAGGTGGAACACAAACAGATCCAGTGTGTGACTTGCCTCGCACAGGGAGACCTAAAGTCCATGCGCAACATGTGGATGAAGTGAGAGCCCTTGTGGAAGGTGACAGATGCCTGACAATTCAGGAAATCTCGAAGGAAACTGGTCTCCATCCATCTTCTGTGCAAAGAATTTTGAAGAAGGATTTGAGGTTCAGTAAATTGAGTGCCAAGTTTGTTCCACACCAGCTGACCGCCGAGCAGATGAAGGTGCATAAGGACATTTGTGAGTTGAATCTGAGGAAGGTGCGACACCAGGAAGATTTTTTGGAAAGGATCATCACAGGTGATGAGACATGGGTCCCCTTGTTTGACCCTGAAACAAAGCAGCAATCTTCGGAATGGAGGCCAAAAGGTTCCGCATGCCCCAGGAAAGCTGTCAAAAGTCGATCTCAGAAGAAGACGATGCTGATTCTGTTTTATGACTGCAAAGGTGTGGTCCACTTGGAATTCCTCCCTCAAGGTGAAACTGTGGACACTGATTTTTACGAATTTATTGAATGGCATTGATTGGTTGATTTTGATGTTTTATTGATTGGTTTTCATCATTAAAAATTTTGAAGCAATCACAATAAACCGTGCCTCCGAAATTGCGCATCAGCGGTCTATTTTGAAGACCCCCTCGTAGTTACGTGTGCAATGTGCAATGCAGTCAGTTGCCGATGTAAAGTTGAGTTCGGGTTGTCACAGGTGTGTCTCTTCTCTGAAGCCATATCCCTTCTTCAACGTCATAATTTTATTGGGTTGATTAACTGAGGTACAAGTAGCCTAACATGATGTAGTTGTAGTGGTGTACCACGTGATCAAACTTGCAATGAATTGAATTGCAGGAGAGAGTTTAGAGTTGGTGTGAGGATATTATTTAGCTTAACGGTGTAAGAAATAAAGATTACTTTGTATACCTTTACAGGAAGTCAGTCTGAAGAACTTGTGGCAACCACGTACAGTTGGTGTGAATATTGTATATTGTATATTGTTTTCAAATTTTGTTTTGATTTGAAGTGTGAAGCTGCAATGATCCGACTTGTAAATGCGTGCATGTGCTCACATACACCGCTGTGTGCCCCACAACAGGTTAATTTTCACTCACCTTTGATTACCTCATTGAATTTTGGGGACAATCGCAAAACACGGAGCTCAAAAAGTTGTGGATGATCAGAATTGCTCACCCAAGTTTGGTCTTTTTTCTTTTTCTTTTTTTTTTTTTTTTTTTGAAAAAAAGTGTTGTTTCTTCTTCAATTGCTGTTCGTTTATCATGTTGAGCTGAAGTGACCGCAACTTTCGTTCAGAGAAAAATACAGCAGAATAGGTGTCAAGTGATCAACTCAAGACCAGTTTCCGGTTGAAAATGAAACGTCAAAACTCAGCTGCGTTTGATTGCGACACGCGCGGGATTGTCTGCAGTGTTTGGTGAATCGCCGCACCTGACGGGTGGTCAGAGCAAATCAATGGAGCAAACCAGAGACGTTCGCACACACAGTGACAAGTGGGTTGACGCATCACTCGTTTGGCGTCAAGGATTTCCAGACACGAACAATTGACAAACAAGAGCCCACAAAAATTGTCCATTCGCGCTGCCTGTTTACGTTGTGCGTCTGTGTGTTCGTCATCGGATTCTTCGTGTGTGAAACTTTGATGGACATTTTTCTAAGTGTTGCTTTGTCTTTCTGCTTCATTCTAGAACCTCAACGTTTGACGTGCGTGTCATGCGAGCTGACGGTCGACTCGGCGTGGAGTCTGATGCAACACGCTCAGACGAAGCACAACATCTGCATCTACGTGGATGAAGGACGTTCCCAGGACAAACCGGGCTCAGAACAAGAAACGAGTCGAAATGAAGGAGAAAGCGTCAAACGCAGCTCCAGTGACACTGATGTTGATAAGTTTGAAGAGGCGGCGGACTCCAGCAAGGTCAAGGAGTCGTCGACAGGTCAGACGAGCGCGACGGCCTCGCAGAGCGCCGACGCGAGCAGCGCTGACCGCCGGCGCTCCACCTCCTCGGCGACGACGCCGCCCCGCGACTCGTTCGCTCAGTCCCAGCGGAGCACGCCGCACTCGAGCCGCAGCTCAGCGTCACCGCCCATCAACATGGGCGACATCTTGTCCCCCGCCAACCCATCACCTTTCATGTTCCGCGTGCCGCACCCAGAGCGACAGATGTCCCCAGCGAGCGCCCTCATCCCACCCTTCGGCAGTCCACCCGACTTCAGATCGCCAGACTTCCGCTTTGCATTTGGAGGCATGAACCCAAGCAATCCGTTTCAAAGGATGCCGGGTCTGGGATTGTCTCCAACAACGGGATTTGAGGGTCTGCACCCGAGGATGCCCTCCAACCCTTTCGACAGGTCAGTGAGATCGCACTTGGGCGAGTCGAGCGTGTTCTCGCAGGATCTCTACTCAATGCGTCTGCGTCACCTCGCCACGAATCCTGCGCAGAAGTCTCCGGAAGCGCGACTCAAGCCTCCGTTGACCCCACCCTTTTCCCACACCCCGACCTTTTTCGCTACTTCCCCCACTGACCCGCTGCACCCTGCCATGGGATCGTCTGCCAAGCAACCTCCCTATATCAACATCGTCCCGAGCGGCAAATCTAGGGCTTGCGAATTCTGTGGAAAGGACTTCAAGTTTCTCAGCAACCTGGTTGTCCACAGGAGGTCCCACACTGGCGAAAAACCTTTCAAATGTCCCCTATGTCCGCACGCCTGTTCGCAGGCCAGCAAGTTGAAGCGTCACATGAAGAGCCACAAGTCGGGCGGATCGCTGGAGGAGTCTCGCAACAACAGCATGGCGGAGAAGTTGTCGAAGCTAGCGGATTTCATCGGACAGGGCGAGGACGGCGGAGACACGGACAACGATGCGGAGGAAGATGAGGAGATGGCGATGGAAGAGGCGCGCAAGTTCGGACTCATTGATGAGGTCAAGTCGACCAAAGAGGACGGAGATGAGAAAGACCGCAAGCGCATGGAAAAGGCAGCGGCATCACCAACGAATGAGAACGGTGGCGCCGAGGCTGGGCCCAGCACGGCGCTGCTGGAGGTGATGGAAAAGTCAGGGCTGGGCAGCATCCAGGAGTACAGCGAGGCGTTCAGCCAGGCTCTCAAAGAGTCCGGCTCCAGGAAAACGCAGTCCGAAGGCGCCAGCTTGAAAAGCGAAGAAGGTTCTTCGGAGAACAGTGATAAGATTACTCAAAACGGCCACCACGAAGATTCAGACGCGCAGAGTGTCACGGAAAGCCGCAAGACCTCATCGAGTGTGACGAGCAACGAACAAGACTCAGAGATTTCCGTCAATGGGAGGGAACATGGGTCGCCCGTTAGCAAGCGCATCAAGATGGAGGAAAGCGGCAGCGACTCGGGCCCTCCCGTCTCGCCGCACCTCTCGCCCGCCTTCCAGCTCGGACACCTGTGGCCCACTCCGTGGATGTCAGGCGGAGCAGCCGGACCAAGGCCCTGGCCCACCGCCATGGGAGGCATCCCCATGCCCCACGAGGGGTTTCTGGCACAGACTTCCAGACCAGAGAACGGACTCGGGGAGAGCCCTTTCAGGATGGAAATCTCCGGCAAGGGACGCAGCTTAGGAAATCACGCTATGGGATCATCAATTGCACCCACGAGACATGAGGCTGGGAATGGCAGGCCTCGCAACGACACTTGCGAGTTTTGTGGAAAGACCTTCAAGAACGTGTCGAACCTGACGGTGCACAGGCGGTCGCACACGGGGGAGAAGCCTTATCGCTGCCGCCTATGTTCGTACTCTTGCGCGCAGAGCTCCAAGCTCACCAGACACATGCGCATTCACGGCCAGGGACGCGAGGACAACAACAAGGACTCGTACACTTGCAAGTTTTGTGGCATGCCCTTTTCTGTGCCCAGCACCCTCGAGAAGCACATGCGCAAGTGTCCCGAGAATAGGCAGGCTCCCCTGCAGGCTGCTGCGGCGTTTGCACCCTCTGCGGAGTCGCCCTTCTCCAAACCGCCGTCAGTAGCCGGCAGCGAGACGAGTACGGACTCCTCCAACGTCGTCGAACACTCAAGAGACCACGTGTGACTCCAACTCAGCGCGCTCTGTTCAACATTCTTTTTTGTCTCCATTCGCAATTTTCATGAACGAAAACGAAACTTACAGTTTGATATGTGGATCATCAGTGTGGATGTGTGCATATTTTTATGTGTTCAACTCTTGTCGCAGAAATCTGCGACTTTTAAATTACTGCGTCGGATGATGCGACAGATATATTTTTAAAGTAGGAGATTGGCTTTTTATTGTCTCAAGCAATATACATGGTACATATTGAGAGCCATTGTGATACTCCATGAAGAAAGGTGCAACGACACCGCACCTATAAAACGAAAAACTGCATCAAAATCAAAAACGTGCCACAATTACGACATGTAGCACAATAATCCTGGGAGAAAATTATTTATTAATAGTTTTCTTAGAACTATTTAAAAAAAATGTTCGGTTTGGTGTTGTGACGACCATAGTGCCTGCGAGTTAGTTGGAAGGCTTTCGCTTGAAAAGCGTCTGATCCCTGGAAGGGTACCAAGACAACGAGGGCAGTGTTGGTTGGAGGAAATTCACAGTTGTAGGCGTTTAGAACGTGTTCCATTTTGACGTGACTTTCTCTGGGTGTAATCGTTTGTAAAACAATCACATTGTGGTGTACATAAGACACAGAAATCGTGCATGTGTTGAATACAATGCAGGTTTATTCCGAAGAGGCACTAATGCTGAGGTTTGGCGAAGGTTTGTGCGGTCAGCTGATGCGCTGCAAAAGGCTGAGCCTTCGTTTGCTTGGAAAGCAGCTTGGGAGAAGCACCTTTCAAAGAGGTAGTTAGTTCAGTTGGGAAAAGTTCCTGTGTAGGTCTGGTGCCGTTTCACTTCACAAATTGAAATGAAAGGTTCCCTTTGGCATTGTTTCGTAACCAAGTTGCAGCTAATCGATGGGCATTTCATTGGTCCTTGAGGGTGTAGCCTCATTAAATTGCTCGTGTGCAAGTGTCTTCACTTGTGATCGACACACCGCACGTCTTGCAGAAAGAAAGCTGGCTCTGGCAGATTGTTTCTCTGGGCTTTTGAAGCCAAAAAAGTCGAAGTCATGCTCGACACAATTGTGTACGTGGTAAAGGTGTGCTGCACCTTGATATTGTGACCACTCCCAACTTACACTTTAAAAATGGCAGCCAATTTCCTGTAAATGGTTCCAAAATGGTGCGTGTAAATTGATTACATATCTGTAGGTGAATCTGTTTCAGTCTGTCAGAATTTATGTGATGCTTCAAATGTCTTGGCAGTTTCCTTTCAAGAGTTTTTAAAACTGATCCAGTTGCAAGGCACACACGGGGGCTCTTTGAGCAGAAGGGTTTGTGTCTGTTTGGTTCTGCATGTCCCAATTCTGGAGCATGGGAGACCACGTATCCACGTGCACATTTTGGGTGTCTCGCTTTGGTTGTTATCGGCAACACGTGTGAGCTGTCGCTTTCCAATATCATTGTTTTATTTGTACTTATAGCCATTCTGAGACGTATGTTATGAACAGAAAGTTGGAGTAGAAGTGTTAGTTGTGTGTACGATATATTTAGGGTTTTAAACTACACTTTTAATTGTTGTGACTAAAGTTTAGGACAATGAAACTCTTTTGCAAGGAAGCAATTAAACCCTACTGACATCTCCAAAAGACAAAAAAGAGGATAAAATGACAAGAAAATCCAACAGAAAGAAGTACTGTACCCAACAGTCTAAACATTGGGTTTTAGAAATCTGAACATGGTACAGATTTGTAGTTATTTATTCTAACGTTCTTGTGAAAAGAAAGGTCCCGATTCGGCAAAATGAATTTGCGATTGTTACATAGCTTGCTTGTGATACAAAAGGAGTTGAAAAACATCATATACATAACTGTGTTTTTTCAAGGAGAAGGGGATAACTAAACCTCATGTTGATTTTGTGGTATTATCAGAATGAACTATTGTGTATTTGAGCTTGGTGTAAGTGCGAAGAAAGTTTACATGAAAGGTTCTTATCGAAATTTTGTATTTTTGTGAACTGATCATTGACCACAAATAAATAAGCAGTGAGAAGGGAATTTTCCTTTTAGTCCCGAAAATATAATAAACTTCTGAAGTTTTCTTCATCTTTCATCCACTTGTACATAAATATTTGCATGGAGCGTTTGCGTGTTTCTACAACTAACCGTTCTGTCACTCCTTTGTCACCGACAAATTTCTGGACTTCGGTGCAGACGGGCATTCTTGACAAAAGACTTGCTTTCGAACAACAGTAACACTGCTAGGAAATGCATACAAGTAACCTTGCTGTCTGAACGAAATGCACATTTCTCTACACTCTTTGTGTGCTTGTACATGTGATGTACTTCGGCATTTAGTCTAAGGTTTTGCTTGTGGATGTATTTGAAACACGTTGATATTGGTAGAATTGTACCAAGTACATGTTCTTAAAGTCAATAAAATGATATTGTATATTGTAATAGCTCAACTGCTGTCCAGTTTGAATTTTATTTTCAACGACGCACCAATTTCGGATTTGCATAAGAGCTTTTGTGCTCTGTGCAGCGTCGCGGTCCATCGGCTCACGGGTCACCACACATACCGCGGTGCCGAACGCAAAACTGTTCATTTTAAAAGATAGCTCGGTTCAGCAGAGGACCTGCGTAACCGTTGCTGAGTTTGAAATAGGCCGCATGTGAAGGAAGAGTTCAAAGGACTCAACCTAACCAGAAAGCTTGTCTGGAGACAAATATTACCAGGTCAGGAAGGGCTGCAATATTTACCGGTGCCCAGAAATGAGGCACCTCCCTGTTGACACACGCTGACCTGGCCACCTCTTGTGTTTGCACTTTGCACGATTTGTCCGACGCTGAAATTTGAAAAGGAACTGCGTAAGTCTTTGAAGATTCTCAAAAACGTGTCTTCTTTTTTCAGATGTTCACAAAGTTTCTATTTTTGCGGTGGTCAACGGTGTATTGTTAGTGTTGTTCGAGAAAATACTTTGCAGTCACCATCAGCTTTGGACACGTCCGCGTGAATAATGGCGAACTCCCTCTGTGGTACGAGGTACTACCAGTCAGATGGTGCAACTCTCTCTCTCTCTCTCTCTCTCTCTCTCTCTCTCTCTCTCTCTCTCTCTCTCTCTCTCTCCACCCAGTCTGAAAGCATTGAGAGTCGCTTACGGTGCTCCACCACACGGACAAAGCGGTTGTCAATGAGTCATGTGAGAAGGGGAGGGATTAGATTCTCGCCGCTCGGCCCTGCAGAGAAAGTCGCAGGAGGCAAGGGACAACCCATTCAAAATTCCACACTGGGACTTCGTTCTCGGATGCACGTAAATAAAGCTCGTGCTTTTTCAATGGAGCTTGCTCTGCTCGTGGAATTCTGATAAGCACAGCATTCCTGCCCCAGATTGCTTTCTCTCTGATTGTCCATCGCAACATCTGACCCAAGCACAGAGAACGTGAACAAGTACAGCTGAATGTATTTCTGCTTTCTCTCTCAGTGTTTTTGCAAAACATTTGTTTTTGAAAATTGATCCTTGGGTGTCAGTCATCCAAAAGAGTGAACGAACGCTCTGAGGCTACTTTCCCGACAGAACGGTGTGTGCAATGTCAGCAGCTCAAACGATGACGTCCAAGCCACCGAAGTGTCGTCAATATCTTTATAATTGTGACCTTCTCACTGGCACCTTGTATCGATCAGGTCTACGTGTGTTCGGTGGGCGACCGCGCACATTTATGGCTACAACGGCAACAGATCGTTATCGAACGAAAACTGCAGGAATCATGTACCTGCAATAAGTTGGTTAGGAAGTTGAAAACTTCAGCATCCGAATGAGTTTTGAGCGTGCGAGATCAGTGGGCAATGTGTTCACAAAGCAGTGGACACATGCACACCTACATACATTGTCGTTAGGTCAACTAAATAGGTAAAGAATACGAAATCGTGCTATTGCATGCATCACAGAAATTGAAGCCATTTACGTTGATAATGGAAACTCATTTAGATGGGCTTCCGTGGTGAAAAGCGACAATTTATCGGCGGTGTATCCATAAACGATATCTCTGAATGGGGCCTGGGCAAAGGGGCTGTCCACTCGGCACAGGTAGACAGACACCGCACTGCCAAAAATACCGGCTTCTTTGAATGCAGTTGCCCAAGTTTTTCCTTTGTTGTTGATTGTTTGATGTGGAAAGCATGAAGTTTTAAATATGTTGACCAACTGCTTCTCTGCGGTGTTTGGCAACGTGTGACGTCGCGGTCTCCTGGGCATCGTTACACAGCTCATAAAAACTGCGCTGGCTTCACGAGTCCTCAACTGTCCCCACTTAACCGTGACACGGCACCGTGACCCCAACTGACCATTGTAGTGGTCAGTCCCTTGAGGTCAGCGGGGACCTCCAGGACAGCCTATTCAGTGTGTTGACCACACAAATTCCTCACCCACGTCGTTTCCTAATGACATGAGTTTACATCATTAATTGGCGTGCGTGGGTGATGCGCTTTGTGTTGTTGGTAACCAGAGACAACTTCAAGAGCGAGACGAACTCCTTGACCAGAGCGCAGGAGGAGACGGAGACAATTTTGTGTCTGGTGCAGTGCAGGCAAGGCAGAAAATGAGGTGCTCGGGGTCGTCATGCTGGACTTCATCCCGCTTCCTCCGTTGTGAAAGAGGAAGCCAGATTTCACAAAAAAGAATTTGACCCTGGACGGAGGCGGTGCGGCGCGAGTTTGATTTCCAATCTGGCTGATGGTCACTGTGCGTTGTCTGTAATTATGCATGTTTGACTGACCAAGAGGTAAGAACACCTGACCAAAGGGTTGTCATATCGCAGTGGCCACTATGAGAGATTTGAAGCGAGGAGGGCTTTTCCACTGATAACTCTCAGTAATAATAGTGGTTGCCTGATGGGCTTTGAGGACAATCAGAGTCCGATGTTCACAAAGGGACTAATGGACACGCAAGCTGCGGCTATCCTTTGACACACCTCAGTGTCACAAGGTCATTCCTCTGTTACCTTCACAGTGACCTTGAGGTCAGCCTCCCTGACCTTTCCATCACGGCCACTTTAGTCCGGTGTCCTTTCCTATTCATCGCTACCCGCCACGGCCGACCAATGGCCATAATTAATCATAATTTTTGAAATTTTGAAATTTTAATTCTTCTGCGGCCATTCTTTGTGCGATGGACACTTATCTTGCCCTGAATGCTTGGTATGTATTCCACCAAGCATCATACTTACATGATGTGACTACCTCAGGTACTTTTCTCTGACAAAGGGGTGTTTCATCAAACTCAAAAGGAAGCCTCACATTGTAATGCAAAAGTTCTTGGACTTCGCTTTTCAACGAGTACATGTTCATGTTCGCACTAACGTTGCACGTTTTCAGAATTGGCAGACCCTAACTGCGAAGAAGCAACTGCCAAAAAAAAAGGATGACCGCACGCCCATTGCTTTTGCGCAAGTTCCTTGCGCTTCTTGTCTGAAAAAGTACAGGTCTCTTGTCAAAAAAGGTGTTGTTTTTCAGCAGCGCAGGCAGTTTGAGTGGCCACAGTCACGTAAGAAATGTCGCGCCAGGTTTTGTACCTGGTGCACAGGGATTCTTGTCCATTGTCAGCCCATTGTGCTTGCGGCGTAGAATTTTGAACGTCTTTCACAATGCAAGATTTAGTGGTTAAGAGATCGAGATGCCCTGGACACAGGGTCTCCACCAGACCGTGGCATGAATCCTACAAGTCCTCTATGCAAAGCGTTTGTGTGATGCTTGGCAACTTTACTGTGTGGCGATTTCCGTCCAGCAGAAGAAACGGGCTTGAAAAAGATGTAAAATTGGGTGACCTTGTACAAGCAGAAAAAAGGTTTTGTTAGCTTTTTCTCTAGACATGATGACAGAAGTATGGGCTGTGCTGAGAGCCGCAAATATTTGGTCAAGTATACATCGGTGACCCAACAATGTGCGCAGAGCCATTTCTAGGTTTTCAGTCATTTGTTCCAATGTAAAAACGTGCTGCAAAACTCAAACTGAGTGCTGGACAAATCAATTGACAACACTCCAAAAGTTCATTCCAATCGCAACGCAGTGCAAATTTATGAAGATGAGTTTGAAGAATCTTTGCTCTGAACTGCTGTAAAGTTTGCCAGTGGGGTATAATAATTAATAGGGAGGCCTCATCATACTTGGGTCCATCATGTGAAAAGCAATTTACAAGTATGTATCTCAAAGAACCCGCGCTCAAACTTATCAGTTCAAAACAGTCCGCAATAATGTATCATTACTGGTCACAGGGAAAATAGGTCTTGCTCAAGGCAAGACCCTGCGTTCAAAAAACCCAATTTCAATTGCTTGCATTTCTTTCGCATAGTACCATTCGAAGGACATTAAAAGCAATTTCGGCCGCAGTACTTTTCAAAGGGAAGCTTAGCATTGAGATATGTACGGCATTATATAACACACAAAGCCAATGAATACCTTGGCAAATTGAAAAGGGCAGATTCAAAGACCTGAAAACATTAGGCGGTACAGGCCTTGCTTGGTACAGAAGGGCAGACAGAGCCAAGTGGCCCTGGTTTTGCTTTGCTTGTTCGAGACTGATAGAGTTCATGCTTCAGAGCGATGGTGAGGTGTGTGAAAAGCTGAGCTATGGGCTGTGTCACACGATTACAGTTTCTCCGACAGCGGGTCAGTCTTTTGAATTGCACAAGTCCGTTGATGGCAAAACGCCTACAGTCGCGAAGACGTCACTGGTGACATTGTGGTGGAGAAGTTCAAAACTTCCACAAAAGTTTGCTGTTATCCATTCGTGCTTCTGCGAAAATTAGATTTTAAGGAAAGCCTGAAAGTTTAGTTCGGATGGTTTTGGTCCAATTCTGAATGTAATCTGATGCCACGAGAGGAGAAATTCAAACTACAGCCTTCTTTGTTGGGACGTTGGACATTTCTGTGTCAATTGTGGATTGGTGGGTTGTGAGCTTGTGGCGAGTGTGAAAGCTTTGCTGTCACAAAATGTGATCTTTCCGGGGATCTAAGAGACCATTGTTGTCAATTCAAGGGGACATGTTTGAGGGACACGCAGTGGACCGCGTTTGGTTTTGTCTTTTTCGTTTGGTTTGTGTTTTCAAAGTTTTGGATTTGAAGTGGTCATTTGTTTGTGCAGAGAATGTCCCTGAAAACAGTCGGAGAAAAGGCGCATTCTTTTCATCTGAGTGTCTTTGTACATTGTGATGTGCTTTTTCAACTCGGAAGTCACAAACCGCACACAAGCGAAACCGCGCACATTGCTGCTCCTCTGCTTCGGTCGAGTACGCCGTGCAGCCATCAGCCACATCGCGGTGCTACCTGCGTGGGAGCCGAGTGGCCACTTTCTCGCTGGTCACACACGACACAGAGATGCCACCTGCCTATTAATATACGTACTAATCACGGACAAACTCGCAAATGCTGGCCACGCGGAGTATTTTTCCTTTTCCTTGAAACGTATTGTGCGCGCTGTTTTGACAGATTCACACAAATATTTTTCATATTTACCAAGACTGCGATTGAACAGCTGTCTGTAATACCGAGACGACTTTGTTTTCTGAGGCGAGTTTGTTCTGTGTGGCACAACTGAGATCAGCCCGCGTGATGATGCTCACCAATTATTTGAGACAGAACAACTCAAAACCAAACTTGTGAAAAGCACGGTTGTAACCTTGGTTGGCAGGCCGGTGTTTGAGAACCAGAAGACCTTTGGCAACTCCTGTGATTTATCTTGCTTTGTTTGGCGCGCAGGTTGCGGGGCTCGTCTTGCGCGGCCGACACGGCGACCCTGGCGGCGGCCGCTGCCCCGTCCTCCCCGCCCGCCGCACCCCGCTCGACCCTCCGACGCTTCCCCTCCCTGATCAATATCTGACCCAGAATGAACAATTAGGTAATCCATAACTTTGCCCTGCGTGGCTTTTACGCACAAAGGGGTCGCTGTTACACACCATATTACACTTCCCGTGCGATGTAGACACCATTTGATTCACGCCTGGATGAGGTGGTCCGCCACGTTTTTATACCTGTGAGGGACACAACGCCGAGTTTGATTTCCTTTCGAGTCGATTGCAAAGACCCCGAGACAAGCAGATCTGTGGCGGTTCCCTTGAGTGGCGGGATGCGTGGGCCGCTGACCCTTTCGAATCAAAGAAGGGCGAGGCACTTTCATGCAAATGATGCAACAAGAGCAGCAAGCACCACTCGAAGACAAAAAAAAAACTTTTCAAAAAGGAAATACCCAAGCAAGCCCATAAATAGGCCCCGTCGGTGGCTCAATAGGTCGAGCAGGTGTATCTGTTGCATAAAATGGCGACCACAGTGTTAACAAACACTGCTCACCGAAGAAACCACGGACACATTGGGCGACTATGGCTGTCTTTGATAGACGTGACAGCCAGTGGTTTGTGGTCTCCCAAACTGATGCGTTGCCACGACTTCATTGTGGTTTGGTTTTGTCGAACAGGTAATAAGTGGGATTGTGAACATTTCAATCAAAATATTTGTCTCACATCTCAATTTTGAGGATGTTTTTGCTGAACGCAAAACGTGCAATCTTGAATGTACTTGACACTGTAACGCACAAATGATTTTCGAGATGAAAAGTTCTGCTCGATCGAAGTGTGTGGGTGGATGGTTTGCAGACATCTACAGCTCAACTGTTCTTTGTTTCACGTTCTGAGACCCAGAGAAATTGTTATGCAATGAACGTTAACCAGCTCACCGACTTGCAGGCTGGGAAGCAGGGTTTGCGCCGATATCGGGGAAAAGTCGGACATAACTTGAGCTGCCCTCATGTCAGGTACATTTCAAGCACAAAGGCAAAAAGGGGTGAACGTTGTCTGCATACTTCTGGAGCTGTGCCAGGGGGCAGCGATAAGGGCGCGAGGTCTAGCTGGGAAGAGGACCCCTTGAGCTGCCTGTTCTGTAGCCAGAAAAAAAGTCAAACCGACCGGAGGAATGGGGGGCAGTGAAGGTTGGATCCAGGGGCGTGGGATAGTTATATCGTTTCTTCATGCACACCAACTCAGGGTTCGGTCAAGGTGCTGATGTAAATCGAACATTCATTGGCTGACAAGGGTCGGACGGGAAAACACCACGTACAAAGATGGTGATTTTTTTTTCAATTTCAAAGCAGCTGATGTAAATGACGGGAGATATTGGACAAAAAGATGTTGTTGATCAGAGCAAATTGGTTTTCAAACTTTCTCTGTTTCAATGTCACGTTGATGTTTTGAAAATCGTTGAGTTTGGCAGCACAAAAAGGGGAGAGAAGCTGTTCCACAGTTAGACGATACAACAAAATAAAGAAGGTTCTTCATTCGATGTGAGACCTTTCATACCAAAGGTGAAGGTGTGGTGGTTTCCGATTTCAGTGAAACGATTCGACTCTGTGAAGCCGTGTGCGTGAGCTTTGGCGATGATATGAACTTATCCTCTGCTTCTTTGCCCCCGTGCGCTATGTCCTTCATTTGTGCTGCTCTCTACACATACCCTTGAGTACGTGTACCCTTCGAAATGGAGAAGCTCTGGTTTACATTATGAGGCTTTTTCCTCGGTTGCTTCTTGATTGGTTTCAGTTGCGTACCTGTGATGGAGAAAAACAAGCCAAGCTGGTCACTCACCACGCCTGACCCGAGCATCTGACACATTTTGAACGGAGGTGTTCTGTCAGAGGGATTCTCCCACCGGTGTCGTTTTCTACCAGTCAGACAGTTGCAGAAGACTTTTGGGAGTTCTGCGTCTGCCGGTGTTCTGTAAGATTCCTCTCTCTGCAGGAATCAGCCCAACTGCACACAAAATCTCATTGAAGTGAAGAGAATTCATTTGATTTCGCTTCCGAGAAGACAGCAAAAGTCACCGATCTTTCAAACTGCAGGTTCTTCAACAAAATGCTTCTTTCAACGGCACCGTAACTTTCTCGTTTCTTTGTTGGAAACAAATCAACGAAGAAGATCTGACACCTTCTTGTCCTGAACACTTCCTTTTCTCAGACCATTTTCCATTGTTTCCCGACAGTGAAAGCAAGTCCAGGGTCTCATCAAACGCAGCAAGAAAATTGCGGGGAGAAATATGATCACGACACTGCGGTGGTTTGTCCGTGAATTCGAGTGAAATCCGGGAACTGCAAAGTGGAATCATCTCGTCCAAATGCAGCTGGATACAGTGAGCTTGTGAGTTATTGCCATGTGAAGTGCTGGTCATAATGGAATTAGTTCCGCAACAAGAAACACCGCCTTTGATGCACATAAGCTGTTTAATTATGCTTTTGCTTTTTGCATTACTTTATCAAGAAATTAAGCTCATATTTCATCCCACTTGGGCAAGGAAACGTGAATTGATGAAGCAAGTTGTGCAGTGCATGAAGCTGCTGTGGTCATTTGGACGGCAAGCTCGTGTTTTCTAGCATTTCACTGAAACCGCGGAGAGCACGAAAGTGATTTCATCACGTTGAAAGCACTATGTCTACGAGAACTAAATTGTGCCGCTTAAAAGCTGGCAATCTCTTCAGGAAACGTTTCGAAACTGTTGAAGTTTTGTTGTCATCCACAAGCTAAGATGTCAAAGAGGAAGAAAGCAGATTGGAGGCATCCCTTTATCTCTGAAATATCCAGGGCCGACAACGGTATAACATGGTTTTCACAAAAGACAAGTGCATTATCTTTTCCTTTTCCATAACAGCCAAAGGTCTCAGGCCTTCTGTATTTGAGCGAGTAAATGGGGGAGAGAAAATAAGGTAATATGCAACCGTAGGAGATGCACCGGTTCACACAGCCTCGCTCTATTATCATCTGAGGCTATTGTTTGACACCCTTCTGTAAAGAAGCAAATTAAGAGGAGTAAGATGCCTGGGGTCTGGTTTGGGAAAACTTGTAGTGATATGCCATCAAACAGTTGCACATGTATGTGCTGCAAGTCCTATTGTAGAGCACACAGAAATATCAAGATCAAAAGCTGGTATTTATTGCGAGATAACTTTGATTTCAACACTTTGCCTGATTACAATGCTGCTTTGAACTTGCCTGGATTTTACTTTTGTCTGGGAGAAAGTGAAATGTGTTTCAAATTCGCGCTCTCTCACCTACGTAGACATTTTCGGCAGAGCTTGATCAGAACCTCGTACAGGAGGCAACACGAGACTTCACAAGAGAACATTCAAATTGAAATTTGGGCGGTCATTGTTGAGGTGTTTTGCTACTTCGTGTGTTTGTTGCAATTGGCAGACTTCGAAGGTGTGCCAGAAAGCTGTCTGAAATCCCGTCCGTTGGGGAAACGTACGAGTGCGTGACATCAGTGTGCTGCGAGTGTCTGACGACAAGTCACCTTGTAAGAGCGTGTCTCTATGTTGTTCTGGACAGCTTCAAGATCGGGTTGGTACCTTGCTGTCGCACATCGGAATCGATGAGGCAGACATACCCCACGAAATTGCTCGAAATCTTCTTTCTCACTTTTTCCGGAATGAAGTGTTGCACGGTGTCTCAACCTGAACACAGACTCTCGAACGCTTGGAAAACTGATGCCTGGCTGCTTTTTACCAAAAGAAGTCAAAATGAAGTTGGTTGTACATTGAGAAAAACCAAAGACGATGAACGACCAGATTTTTTCCACAAGTTTTGTTCAATGACATTGTGGCTTTCACCAGCTGGATGGAGCGAGGGTTAACGAGTGCTGGCTTCAAAATGGGTGGAGAAGTTAATATCGGAATGCACACAGGGAAGAACGAGCTTGATTAAATTGACAAAGTTATTAACGTAATTTTTTCTCTCTATTGGTTGGAGAACCACAGCTTCCACGAGGGCATCAAGTATTGTTTCTTTTTCATTCAAGGTGTGGTTCACAGCAACGACCCTTTCATGCGAAGATAAAGAAACCTGTCTGAACTTGCGTCGTTTTAATAACCTCCATTATGAAACTTTATCCAGAAGTCGCTTGGTAAAATACATAAAAGTCACAATGTGCAACGCCCACTACTTTCCGAGATCTCATCAGGAAAGGACAACACATTCAGCTGGATAGTCTTGTCCTGTGAGGCAAGATTCAAAGGTTTTTCACGCGCCAACTGCCAAGCAATTTTGTCAGGCAAAATCGATCTTTTGTTGGACCAAAGCCTGCGAAGTTTGTCTTTTTTTTCAGCCAAGCCTGTTCGGGTCTGCTACAACAAACGTCAGTGCACGTTTTCCTCGCACGATAACCCTGTCCAGACACAGGAAGCGCGATGTTCGTCAACAGGGACTTGTGCCAAAACATCTCTCGATGTGTGAGCATTGCAGGTGAAGGTTAGAACTGCACTCGCACAGATTTGTTGAAAACAAAACAAAAGTGAGGGACCTCTTTTGCCTCCAATTCCAACTGCAAAATCTTCCTTTTTGTGTCTGTGTCTGGCAGTTGTGCTGACAGTGGTCATGTGTTTGGAGGAAAAAAGAAAGGCGAGTAAAATTCCTTGTCAAGCACCCCAGAGAACACAAAATGCGGTAATGCCAGCATAATTTTTGCATGAAAGCTTCTATTTTTTCATCACCTCGTTGGGTCAATATTAGCAGACAATATGCCATCAACGCGCTTAGCTGGTCATTCAAGTACGAAACATTGAATCATTGCGCAAATAAGCGCTCCCGGGTTGCCATGGAACATAACAGCAAAGAGTAAAGATGTAACGCAAAGCAAATACCCTCCCGATCTGCCCTCGTCGCTCGTGAATAATTAATGCCTTGAATATCTGATTTCGGCATTGGTTCAGGTGCGCGGCCGGTTCTAAACGAGTCCACGTTTGCCCAACCTGACTCAATATTTGCAAATGATCCAAGGTTAAAATTCTGGTGATCACGGGTTTTCTGTCCGTCCTCTACCAACGTTGGCCCAACCAAAGCCATTGGTCTGGAAAATGCGACGACAATTGACCAAACTTTGCAGCGTACGAATCATGCAGACGGAAAGCGCGTGGATTGCTCGAGATGCAGCAACCTCTTTGTTTTTTACCCAGGTGAAGCACCGGGATGAACTCCGTCTTGCATTACTCATAAACCGAGTGAAGAAGACCATTCTGCCCACGAATCCGCGGTATTGAACGTGTGCGCAGCAACACCAGTCGCCAGTTGGCTGCAAGTTGCACAAAGACGCATTTGCACAGCTTCAGAGCAACTCTTGCACAATGAACAATAAAGTGGAATTGGGTGTCTGGTGAACCAGTTGATGTGTACGTATTGATGTCAGGATGTGTGAGGACACCAATCAACTGTTTAGTCATCATCTGCGTGGCCTTGCACGAGCAGACATGTCCTGTAACCTTGCCGCCCAAAACTCCAATGACACGAAATGGACAGGATACATCCTGTGCATCTGGTCGGTACGGCCTCACATCTGACCCAAGACACCGGGTTGGGACACAGCGTCACGTCAGGTCACGAAGCTTCCGGTGGAAGTTTGTGAACCCGTCGCATCCCTTTCATTCACTTTCAAGCCCAAATGACACGCAAGGAGACCGAACGAGATGGCACACCTGCAGTGACAACTGAGGTGCTTCGGGGTCTTTCGCCGTCCCCTTCATACGAGTTAGGCAATGTCGTGTGTGACCTGATCTCTTACTTGAATAGATCGATGTTCCAAGTGCAGTGAACTTTCTTGTTCGTTTGCCACAACATTTGGGGGTCAATGCTTCGGATTTTTGAACTGTTGCCTTTCTTTTTGTTCAAACACAGGTCGATTGCAGCTGTGGTTCTGTGGTTCATTTGCTTTACAAGAAACGTGAAAAGAATGACAGTTGCTGTGATTGTAGCAACGGAATTGTGCATTGAATCAGTTTGATTGAAAATTTTAACATTGTTTTTTATACCTGTCGTTGCAGAACCTCAACGTTTGACGTGCGTGTCATGCGAGCTGACGGTCGACTCGGCGTGGAGTCTGATGCAACACGCTCAGACGAAGCACAACATCTGCATCTACGTGGACAGCCACACCCCTTCCCCCGTCAAGCCAAGAGTGAAGCGGGAGGATCTGGAACCGGGCGAAATTACTCACACGAAGCCACGACACGACGCCAGCCGTGACCGTGAACCTTCTCCACACGACACAAAGCATCAGCCACGGAACGAACAGGGTCATTCACCATCAGTGCATTCCAGCCGGCCGCCTCACAAGGAAAACTCGTCGGAGCTTCTGATCGCGTCCCGGGAATCGGCGTCGCAGCGCAGCACGCCTCGCTCCACCGCCACGCCGCCGCCCCCGCCGCCGCCTCAGCACCCGATGCACATGGCCGACATGCTGCCGCCCAGCCCCGCCTCGTCACTCATGTTCCGCATGCCGCCCCCGGATCGAGGTCAGATCTCGCCCGTCGCCAGCGCTCTCGTCGGGGCACCGTTCGGTCGTCACCCACCGGACTTCCGCCTTGACTTCGGCATCGGCTCGAGCGACCCGTTTCAGCGCATGTCGGCGGCAGCGGCGGGCCTCGGGCTGCCCATCACGTCCGCCGGGCACGGTGCGCTCGACCACACGCTGGCCGGCATCGCGTCCAACCCGTTTGACCGCCATTTGCGGCCCGGAGGCCCCACTCCACACCCGGGGCCGCCGGTCGCACCTGGATCCCTGGCCGCCGACTCCACACTATCGGGCCAGGATTTTTACTCGCAGCGTCTGCGGCAACTCGCAGGAACCAACAGTCCCTCCCAAACGTCTCCAGAAGCCATTCTTCGCAAACCTCAACTCACCCCTCCCTTTTCTCCACAACCACAGCAACAGCCTTCAACCAACTTTTCAACCACCTCTCCCCCCACCACCACCGATCCCCCGACCCCAGGCGCTGAGACGAGTACGAAACTGCCATCGGGGAAACTTCGATCCTGCGAGTTTTGTGGCAAAGGTTTCCGATTCCAGAGCAACTTGATCGTGCACAGGCGATCACATACGGGTGAGAAACCCTTCAAATGCCCCATCTGCCCTCATGCTTGCTCCCAAGCCAGCAAACTGAAGCGTCACATGAAGACCCACCGTTCCGGCGGGCTGGGGTCAGGGGCGCCGTCGTCGAGTCCCTCCCGCTCCCCAGGCCTCTCCACGGAGCGCAGCACGAGCTCCGTGAGCGACTCGCGACCCGAACCTGACGACTCCGAGGAGTTGAGTGAAGACGAGGACGAGGAGATGGTGATGGAGGAAGCGCGTCGTATGGGCCTCATTCTCGACGAGCCGGCGGACGCCGCTCAGCAGAACAGCGACGCCGCCGAGCGTCCCGACACACCGGAGTCTGAGCAGCAGCAGCAGCAGTCCCGGGCCTCCCTGCTGTCTGAAGTCATGGCATCTACAGGTCTCAGCAACATCCCGCAGTACAGTGAGGCCTTCTCCCAGGCGCTGGAAGAATCCACGGGAAAAAGCAGCACGACGGACAACAAGGAAGCGACGGGGGAGAACAGCGAGCGGTCGGAACGTTCGGTCAGCAGCGACACGGTGCTGGAGAACGGACACGATTCGGACACGCAGAGTTTGCTCAGTGACAGCAGGAAGACGACGAGCAGCGTCGCGAGCCACGACCCAGAAAGCGAGCGCTGCGCCTCGACGCCCGCCGCCAAGCGCGTCAAGCTCGAGCACCCGGATCCCATCACGCCGCACCTGGCGCCACCGCACATCCCGCCCTACCCCATGTCCATGGCGGAGCACATGTGGCGCACCTGGGTGCCGCCCACAGGCCTCGTGCCCCGCGAGCTCATCCACGGCATGGGTGTCCCGCTGCCTCACGAGAACTTCCTGCCACAGGCCAACCTGCCCCCGCACAGGCACGAGAATGGATTTGGCGAAAGTGCTTTCAGAATGGATGTTGGCAACGGCAAGTCTCCGACCAATGGCGGACTGGCCGGTCTTTCCAGGCACTCCAGTGCACACGCGAGCCCAGCTGCTCCACTCTCCCAGATGCGCAGTAGGAGCAGAAACGACACGTGTGAATTCTGCGGCAAAGTGTTCAAAAACTGCTCGAATCTGACTGTGCACCGTCGCTCACACACCGGCGAAAAGCCTTACCGCTGCAGTCTCTGCTCCTACGCCTGCGCCCAATCCTCAAAGCTCACTCGCCACATGAAGACTCACGGTCGTCGTGGTAAGGATGTGTACCACTGCAAGTTCTGCAGCATGCCCTTCTCTGTACCGAGCACCCTCGAGAAACACATGCGCAAGTGCGTGGAGAACCACCAGAATCCACACGCCATGGCAGCCGCTTTCTCGGCGGCGGCGGCAGCGGCGGCGGCGAGCTCCTCGTCCAAGACGTCGTCAGTGGCGAGCGGCGAGACGAGTCTGGCATCGTCGCCGGGCGGCCTCGCCGACCTGAACAAGTCCACCTGATCCACCCGCCCCACCAGCAGCTCAAGCCTTTTGGCCGTTGCAGTAGCTGACTGACTCCGCGCGAAAATTCTCAATCTGACATTCAGTACTCACGACTTGCTCCAGACTGGTAAGGACTGTCAGAACAATGTCTTCTTTCAGCACAAGACTGAAAATACTCCAGTTGCATGGCTAACAGCAGGACACACAAAAAAGACGGAACTTTGAAGTGTCGAGTGAAGCAGAGTGAACAAGAACTGGACGCAGTGGTCAAATGTGTTTCCTGATGACAAACAAAAACTTCTGAATTTGCATTTTTCTGTCTGTGTGGATGTGGAAATTGTTGTGTTTGCGTTTATTCTTCTTCAAAATGTTGTTTGTTTTTTAAAAGACGTGTCCAACTTGACATCATCAAAACAAGACTTAGCGCTGCAGGTTGTCGTCGGTCTGAACACAAATGTCTCAGTCATTTTCTCATTCTTGCATTATCAACCATTTTTTGTGAACAAAAGCAACATGTCTCACGTCTGCCTCTGTCGGCTGTCTTTTACAAAGACAAGCTGGGAATGGCTACCTGAACGACCAACCGGATCAGAGGGCTGAAATTGGTGCCATTGAAAGAAAAAATGTTGTCACGATTTAAGGGACAAAACATTCTCAGACTGTTGAGCCAAGACAGCTTCCCAAACCGGGTGAGAACAAACGTCACTGCACCGTGATTTTGCGAAATTGCACTCCATTGGAACGATAGTTTCTTGCAGGGTCAGAAGCTGCGACACACAATTTTGAACGTGTCACAGTCAAATCCAACCAAACGGAGTCCAATACCCTCTTCAAACTGAAGCCAGAACTCCTGAGCTGAAGTGCGTTCTGTGTGATGTGCGGCTGCCAAACCACGAACACTTTTCACTGTTTGATTGTGGGCGCACACAAACCTATCGGTTGGAATTCATCGGCTCAACGGCAGTGTACGAATCGTTAGGTGAATTGCCGTTCTTGAAACATGTTTGTTGAAATGTCTCAAGCAATACATATGTTTGCAGCCATTGTGATATTCGACGAAGAAAGGTGCAACGACACCGCACCTATAAAACTAAAACTGCATCAAAATCAAAAACGTGCCACAACCGTAGCACAGAAATACTTTGAGAAACACTGTTGTCTTTTTCAATCTCTTTTGATATTGTTTGTGCGTGGACGTTGTTTGGTGCATCTTAGGCATTTTAGACCTGCTGTTTCCTCAACTCTCTGTCGAGTTGCCCTGTTTGTTAATTTAGTAGAATTTATTCTTTGGCTTTCAAAGCAAAAAATATTGCATTTGAGCTCCAATACTCAAAAGTCAACTTCATGTGTGTAGTGGCTCCTGGAGTTCCTGAATATTGGATACGCACGCTAATTTAGTCTAGTACCGTATAAGTGTGAAGCACACAAAAATTATTGACACATTTGCATCCATCTTTTTTTCTTGCTGCAAGAAAACAAAGTGGCATTGTTTGATTTGATCAGAAGTGTTCGATTGTCCTACAGGACGTGGCCGTCGCAGACATCTGCGTCGTACTTTGTTCTTTCTATACAAGTGGCAAGTTTGCGAAATGATCAGATACATCTGGTGATTCTCTCGTTTGCATTATGTACTTCAGCAGTGCAGATCCATCTGCACTTGCAGCCTGCTGCAACAGAGCTAATTGGGTGAAAACGTTTTGAAGTAAAAACCCATGAAATAGCTTGTGAAATACGTTCAGTCACTTGCCTTAGTCAACTGGTAGTGCGCGGATAAGGCTGAGCCTTGTTATTGTGAAACATGTTATGCTGGTTTTTCTGAAGTTCCTGTATTTTCTTGCACAAAATGGGTTTATGGTAAACAACGCTGTTGCGTTAAATGTGACATTTTTATGTGTTTGGTGCATGTAAATTTGAAGCTGGTTTTATTGTCTAATCAACTGTGGCTTGTTTGAAAATGTCTAGTTTTCTCAGCGCAGTTACGTGGGCATCAAGCTTTTATCACAGCTTCAGACTTGCACGAGTTCGACGCAGACGAGATAGTCTGTTGCCTGCTGCCGTTAACGCTTGTGACACGCATGCATGCACACAAGGGACCATGACGAAATGAAACTCACGTACGAATACAATGTAGACTGTCTATTTGTGTGCTTAGATTGTCTTCGTGTGGTGATGCAATTGGGTGTTCGCGTCCAGAATTCCAGAGATACTTTTTCCAGCGACGGAAGAGACAAACTCGCTGGACGTTCAGTTGTCCAGATCGAACAGAAAATGGCTTTTCAACTTCATGGTTGAACGTTTTCTTGTGCAGGGACAGAATTCTGGGGCGGGGATGACCGCCGAAAAATGTACTCCCGTTCCAATTCGAACACGCTCCTTTCGAAAGCATCTGTTCTCTGCCGATAGGCACAAGACGTGTTCAATCGTTTCAGAGTTGGATCCCCAGATCAGATTTTTAGAATCCGCCTCTGATGCCTGTGCTGCATCTGCCAGCTGAACACAAAAAGCGAGTTGTCTTTTGAAAGTGATCGAACATTTTTGCTTTTCGCTTCCTATCTGCGTGTTGAAACTGTGTGAAGTTGTGAAGTGTGTCTTGATCCTTCGTGGTGTTTTTACCTCATGCATTACTTTGTAATTTCGTTGATTTGGCGTCTTGTTCAGGAAATTTGACACAATGAGGGACAAAGGCTGTACTCAGACAGTTCTTCTCGCACTCATTTCGCAGCTGTGAAGTCGAGGAGCACGGCTTGAGGTGTTCTGGTCGTTCCTCAAACATGTTTCGAAGAAAGCGTTCTCACACTGTGCAAAAATGGTTCCTGTGAAATCACACAACTTTTCAAGAGCTTTGGTCAAGAAAAGAGTTGAGTGAAAGAACAGGAACCCTTTTTGTAAGTGAGAACCCATTTCTTACCATGATGTGAGCACACGCGAGAAGTTTTTTGACCGCAGAGTTGCAGAAAAATGTTTTCTCATTGCCTTTTTTGGTGATTTCTGAAAAAGGCTTGAAACAAAAAGATGAAGAACTTGTTAACTGACGACTTCCTGGTCCAGATTATGTTTTGTAAGGGAAAACGAACAGAATTTCAGTCAAGCAAAACTTGCAAACAGATCTGTTTGCTTGATTCCCCGATCAGGTAGCAGACACTACTCTTCTGGGATATTCGGGACATATCTGGGTTTGTTTTGGTTGACAACCAACGAATTGACCTGAAGTTGCAATGTGAGCAGCTGCACTCGTATTTGCCAGCGAAAGAACATGACAGGGGCGTCACGCCCAACAACGAAATTGTTCACTGCGCCCTGCAGTCTAAAAATTGGGCTTTACAGCTGTGGATAAAATCCTTATCGAAACTACAAATGGACGAAGTGTCTCCTTTACACAGATTGTTGAAATCACATCTTCCTCGTGTGTTGATGTTTTTGTCCCGAAATTTGTCGTTGAACACAATTCCAACCTGCACTGTTCACGTAATGGTTGGTGAGATTCAGAGGCGCGAGTTGTCAGCAAGTTGTCCACGCTCGAGTCGTGTCAAGCGGTTTTTGAATGACTGTATCGAACAAAAGTTCCAGAACTTCGTTTGCTCTCAGTGTCACTTTGAATTCGTATCTGTTTTGTATTCAATGCAACATTTTATTTTTACCTTCGTTGTGGTGTTTGTCCTTTTGAGGGTGAAGTCTGTGTTTCTCTTTGTTTCAATTGAGTCCCAGTCTTCAACGCCAAAATCAAATTGTCCCTGTTCAACTTGCAGATCTGTGTCTCCCCCAAGGTTTACAGTCCCGAACTGTTGTGTTGTACTCATTGGCTTGCAGTTTCTGCATTTCAATTCACCGAAAATATGTAGCTGCCTTTTGAATAACATGTCAAGTGTGTTTTTTCCTTCCTTTCCTTGATGTCGGAATTATTGTTGTCTTTGGGATAAAGTTCGGCTTTTAAAATTTCTTACGTGCGAAATGGACCTGTGACGTGCGTTCATAGTGCAACTGTAGCAATGATGAGTACCCTGAGATTTTTCGTGCTTGTTTGCGTTGGATCCAGTAGTTGACCTTGTACATGCGATGTACGATACTTTTAATAGGATAAATTTGGCCTGTACATTTTGACATTTCAGTCTTTTTAAACTGTACCAAGTACATGTCCTTTTCAGTGAACGAAATATATTGTAATAGTTATCGAATGGATCTTGACTTTTCTGCGACGATCCGCACATATCCAGTTCGAGTAGACCCTCCGGTGAGAGCTTCCCACAGACTGCTGTCATCAGAATTACTCGGGAGTGGTCATTTGCCATCTGTGGCCCGCACAGCCTTGAAATCTAATTCTCATCAAAGCTGCCCGCGCTTGTGTGGCAGGACAAAAGAGAGTGGGATGTTTTTTACTCTTCGTGAGGCGAGATCCACAGTGACCCGCCGCGAGCTGGGGAACCAATATTGGAATAACAGAATAACATTGCACAAATTCCACAAAGCAGCGAAACGGAATTGAATTCAGTGACTCAATAAAGCCCACGCTGCGGTCAGAATTGAAGGTGATGACCTCGAGCTGAAGGCGAGAGGACAGTAACCGCATTTAATCGCCCCCAAGTGCCACGTACTATTTGTGGGAATGTTCTTTTTGTGAAAAACCACAAATGATTGAACCTTGAAGTCCGCATAAAACAGTTGGGATTTCTCTGCACATGCAGGACTGAGAGAATGCCCCTGAAGATGTGCCATCGGGCGTCAAGTTTTGGTTTTTGGCTCAACTTCCACGCCCCCTCCAAACTTTTCGGCCAAATCCGGAGTTCTCCCTGACATGCCTGAGAGCAAGAAGTTGCAAAAGACGAAAACAAAAACCGAATATTTTAATCGTCAGTCGTCCACAATGAAAAGTTGATACGACAACCAACACGACCACTTGCAAGATCTTGGCAACAAAGGTGTTTGAGGCGACAGACTTGGCAGAGCACTTGTTCACTTTGCGAGACACCGCATCTGGTCATTGGCGAATTGGCTTGGCTTGATGTCTGAGTAGATACGCTTGAAAGGGAGAGATCCATAACTGTCGCAACATCAAAGAAGACCTCACTATCCACCGCATCCATAACCTATCAAGCTACACCTTGAAAAGCCGCCCGGACTTCAAAAGACTGCCCTCTTAAAGGACAAACCACCAGGGCGCACAAAAGCTTGATTCATCAGAAACAGCACTGTTGACTAAACATGCCCCGCGACAAACGAAACTGGAATCTGGACAGAATGTGGAATGCGCGCGCTCAAGGTGTCTGCTTGTGCATTTTGGGGGGTGAGAATGTGCCGTGCATGGTGGAGAATCCTTGGGCACGTACGAACTCGACCCGTTCGTCCGCCTCTGCGAGCAGTGTGTGTACAAACAAACGCGGGGCATCGATACGGTCCTAAAAGCCTGCAGTAGCGCTCCGAGCCTCCTCTCCGGCCTTGTCACAACTCACCTTCACGTAAAGCCAATATTGACGACCCTGCAGTTTGACATCTATTTGTTCACTTTGGTAACAGATCGCCTCGCCTGATTTCTATTCTATTGTTTGTGAAGGTAGCAGCAAGCGTACCTCACACACAAATGGAATAGCTTCAAGATGGAGTGAAGCATCCAGCTCGCTGAGTGTCCTCGCCCGATCGAAACTTCACATCTTGAGCGGTTCAGGTGAGCCAAGCAGACACTGAAAACTTGCGCGACCAGAAAAAGGGATCGAAAGGCGGAGGGGGGGATTTAAGTTGACTGGTGCTCTCTGTGTGCTTTGCATACATTCACCTAGATTTCTGTGCTTCGCAGCAAATTACTGGGCTCAGGTAGCACTCAGACACGAGGCGGGAAGCACATGCAGTGTCCCAGCACCTGGGTGCATCTCTCGATCGGTGGCTGCGCAGAAGCGAAAATGGCCCCTTTGTACTCTGGGATAAAAATCCGTCCTGTTCTCGCAAGAGGAAGAAGCTGATGCTGATTTTCGTGCTCCAACCTTCAAAATTTCTTCGAAAACCTCTGATGATGTCGCGAGCGATGTCCGTTGACTCTTCAACTGGTGCGTTCTCTCTTCGCAGTCCCTTTCAAATGTTTTGGGAGTCTGAACAAATCTTATCCTTTCAGTCGAAGTCGCTCGTTGTTTGGACTCGTTCAATAGGAGTTTGAAGCAAAGCGTTGACGACTGACCGCAGTACGTATGCGAGTTGGGAGCCATTGATGGAGCTCACAGAAAGTTGCGTTGGTGTCGCTGTCCTGTGTGGCAGCACCTGACGGACCGTGCACCACGCAGGTATCGAGACATGCAGATCGCCCAAGGACCACACCACAAACTTCAACAATTGTAGCGGAGGAAAATGCAGCGAAGCTGGTGTCAACCAGTGTACCCAACTGCCCATTGATCAGTTCAGGAGGGAAAGGAACGCTTCGGGACATTTTTCTCTCTCCCGAAGTCTCCCCTGTTTGGAAGCCAGTTTGTTGAAAGGTCGCACTCCACTGCTAAGAGATTCACTTCCCTTAGCATATGCAGGATGTGCAAGGCTCGCGACTATTGGTTGGACGGACAGAAGGGGTTGGCGGAGGTGTTGGCCTGCCTACCACCTGCGCGCGTCCACACGGCGGCGGCAGCTCGCGTGTCTCACCTCGGCGCCGCCGCGATGACACCTTTCAGCGCAGCTTCCTCCTCGCGATCGATGGCGACCTCATTCTCCTGTGAGTAGACAAATAGGTTCTGTCCCCACTGACCCTCCTTTCTCTCCTGTGTGGCTATTATGTAACACTATCATTTCCCTCATTTCCCTGCGCTTTTGAACAATGCAATCCTTTTTGCTTGCAAAGGTGAGATTGTCGATTCCAATGTGCCTAATAGGCTTCATATTGCTTTCACGACTCAAGTCCCTGCCTTCAAAGTGAATTTTAAACCCATTGATTTTTGGCCCACCCCCTCAACCTCCATTCCCGGTGAAAGGAGGGAGAAAGTTTAACCTTACTTTTTGTGACATCACCATGCAGCTTCAGGCTTTCAAGCAACTTGCAAACTTTGCCAGGACGACGTAAATGGTTTCGATGTGAGCTTCTTGGCTGCACGCCACGGCAGGCACGCAGCTCCTGTGAAATCAACTCGGCGATTCTGAAAGATTTGGCCTGGAGGTCTGGACAGATTATTGTGTGAGATTAACTCTTCTCTCAAACGAACCCTTTTATGTCCCTTTCTGCACAATCTTGACTGAACAAGGAACAATGTAGCTTGGTCCAGTCAACTGACCAGCGAGACTCCTGGAAGTCACTCCTGGAAGTGCAGGTGCACTGTTTTGAATATGAAGACAAAACAGAACATGCCGAACTCAGACCATTCCCCAGCTGGAAAAAAGACATTTTTTTGCAGTTGTGCCGGTCTTGAACTGACCACACTGCTCCACGAGTTTGACCGCAGGTCACGAGTCGACAGTTCTGCTCGTGCATGCGTGAATGAAGCAGTTGGATCTTCTGCACAGATCTTGAAAACATGTCTCATTAAAATCGATTCAGAGCTACTCAGAAAAGTTGCCATTGACAGCCCAGCTTTTTAATTACTAAATGAAACTGGAAACATCTCTTTACAAATGTCAGGCTCTCAGCTGGTGAGGTGAGATTGCTGTTAATGTCTCTTTGATTTCTGTGGACAATGTTCTCCTTTCATACAGGCACCACAGGAGAAACACGGATGAAAAGAAAATGTCAAACTTCAACAAGTGCAGATGCAGCTTTCACATCCAAATGAATTCTCTCTCCAGCAGTGCTGTCTCTGCTGGAATGTGGACCCGCCACACGAGTTTGGTTGTGTTGCCTTGCGCTGAAAACAAGAACAAACTACAGCCTGACACAGCAACACTGTCAAAAGCAAAGGGCCAACCTTTTGTTCTCTTCTGGACTTTTCACATTCAAATACGAGTATGTTGCTTGATTGCAACTGTGGACAATTCCCTTTCTCATTCTGCAGACTCATTTCCAAGAACATATCGTGCGCAGTTCATTCCTTCTCAGTCAGCCCATACTGCCCAGTCACTTGTGTACTCGAAATTTGAAACCAAAACTTGGCCATTCTGGATCTCTGCCGTGGGTACTGACCAGGGTCCTGAACTTGACCTGGTTTGGTTTTCGAAATGAACGCCGGTGTTGAATGTTGCGGGCACGAGTCTGCGCCTCGGCGGCGGTGCCCGGAGCCCGCTGATCCGCGGTGACTCGTCGCTGCAGAAGGCGTCGGGCGACGGAGGCGGAGTGGACGGCGAGGAGCGGCCGCCTCCGCGCGGTGACTGCGTGCACTCTTTCATCTCATCTCCAATTCATTTGGCTAATTGACTGCTAAAATCGGGTCACCCAGCAACAATTGTATCACAGACGGCTTTGCATCGATAGCCGAGGCTTTTCGGCTGGATTGTCCTCACATCTCCCTCTGTGGGTGCTTTCAAAATGAAAAAGCGTCACCGCCTCAAGGATTGTGCGGAGGCTTTAGCAGCGACGTGAGAAGTTTGAAGAACAGCAGCGAAAATTGCAAAACTGGATGCATCGTGGGCTTGGAACCACAAAGGCCTTGCGGCAAACATGGTCTTTTTTTCTTGGCATTTGCTCGTAGAATGAAAGATATGCTCAGTGTTGGAGATAACAAATTCATCAACGTTGACAAATGCAATTTCTGCATTGATGTCACATGCCGCTGCAGATCCTTTCCAGAAAACACAAGATTCGCCACAAATTCAGAAGTGTCATGGGGCCTGCATCGGGTTGGACACGTTTGATAATTGGGCGCGCCTCTGCAACACGTTTCAATTAAGCGACGCGACGCGGAGGAGCAGTTTGGACGTGCGCCTGCGGGGCGTGGGTGACTCCCGCCGCAAGGACAGCTCTTCATCCGCACTCACTCGGCGCTCGAGAAGACGGCCTCTGCCCCCATCTGCACACCCGCGGGTTACACTCCGCCTGCGGTTCATTCCTGAGGGTCCCCTACCTTCAGGAGGGTTCCGCTCCCAAGGCCCTTCCTTTCTGCTTGAGGATCAGGCAAGCTAATAAAAGTACACGACAAGGTCTGACTCCTTCTGATAAGGGCCGCACTTCAGATGTCAAAGACTCAAGGAAAAGCTGTCCGTCTTTTCCCCCGTTCCCTTCGCTGTGACATCCAACTTGCGAATTGTTTAATCTGAAGAACACTCCCATACTCGAGGATATTTGTGATTTTCATTACTGCGCCTCACCTTGCGCCGTGCTCGTGGGTGAGGCCTCGGTGCACGAAGCCTGTAATGAGATGGTGATCCCAGTTAGAGCGCACAATGTTCTCTTCACCCGGGCCTTTCAATAGCTTCCCCTGCGAGATACAATACAACAGTCTAAAGCAAAAAGAATCACCTTGAGACCCAGTTCACTATCTGACGGGAAGTCATTGGAGTTTTTGTCCTTTTCCGTGGATGAAACAGAAACAAAGAGAACGGTACATTGCCAAAACAACCCTTTCTGCCTTTTGTGCCTTTTCTGCATCTGCATCAAAAAGCAGGCAGACCGATCAAAGCACAATCACAAGTGGTCTACTTGAACCCACAGATCCCCGTCACAAAGAAGCATCCAATGATACTTTTCTTTGTTTCAGAAACTGGATTCAGATATTTTCAGCTGCCCCAATATGTCGCGGATTCATCGCGCTTGACGAGTCTGATGCATGTCCTTTATCGACAGGGCGGGAGGTACCGTTCCACACACAATGAGTTCGTCAAAAAGACTCATTATTTTTTGTTTGCTGACACTGGAACATTGTCAAGATCGATGATTGAGAAACACAGATGTCATTGACGTGAAGGAATTCGAACCACTTTTTTCGATGTGTAAGTGCCTGGTTTGCGGATGGTCAGATTCATTTGAATCTGCACCTTCAGATAGATCCACAGTGAGATCAACTGTTCTTACTCCTGGATCTGACTCCCTCTGACTATGGCCCCTTGAAGTCTGCACAACCTTCTCATTGCAACTCTGAAGCCGAGTCAAACAGCGACATCAAAAGGGCAATCTCGTATCGCTTGTGACAAACTTCTGACTTCAAAAATAAAACCAGAGTAAGTATTATAATGTGATGCGAAGTTGGAAGCCTTGGCGCTCGGTGCATCACCAACCCCCAATGACTTGACTCGTGCGTGTGTGTTGGTTATTTTCCATTCAGCACAGGGTAGCTTCGCTTGAAAAAGTTTTGCAAAAGGCCCAACAGCCAAGAGCAGGGGGAAATATCGTGTTCGTTTTGTTTTACCACGCAACCTGTGTACTTTTTGCGTGGAGATTGAATGTGTTCGGAGACATGCATTCTGTCATTGTGAGAAGGAATGACAGTGCTGCTGCCACATTTCTGTTGGAGTTCAGTGAAGTGACTGCTCGCGTTGTTGCCTTCAACCTGTATTTTGGCAACAAGCGAACTGCATATTGCCGATATCTCTGGGCAAGGAAACTACATGAGCTCATTTTTCCACTGCATTTGCTCCAAATTTTGCAGATTCAATAAGAGCAAGTTTTCAACCTCAGGTCCTTAATCATGATGCAACTCACACATTCCAGTGTCATCACTCAACGAAAATGTTCTTGGTTGTTCCTAATATGAATGAGGAAAAACAAAGCCGGGCTTTTGAAAGGGCGCAGCATAAAGAGCGCTTTTGCTGGTGCCCTCCTTCATCCATCCTCCTCCCCCTCCACACAACGTAAGAAATTCTCATCGTGTGCAGGTGGCGCAATTGAGATAGACATTCGCGCTTCGCTCATGCACGTAATGGCCCTTCTTTCAATTCGCATTCTCGCATGAAATTTACAGCAAATGCTGTATCACAGTGTTTCTTAGCCCCTGGTTCTGATTAATCATGCTACTTTCACCTTCTGTTTCTCCTTTTCCATTACACAATGCTTGTCATCTTTTCGCTGCTGGGGCCAAAACAAATTTTGGCGCAGGGCTCAAGCAGGAACAACGTTGTCGAAATAGAAGTTGGGTCGCTGATCGAGTTGAGGGACTGCTTAAAAAATCTTCGCATTCCTCAGAATTGCACCAAACTGCTCGAGGTAACACCAAACTTGCGAGGCAAACAAACGCGTCCTCGTGCAGCACATTTGTGATTTGACCCAGCGTGGTTCAATTTCTCTGGACCTTCGCTTTGCCAGAAAAGATCGGCTGCTCCAAAAAAACAATGGCGCGCCGAGCCAGATTGGACGTCCTTGTCTCAGCGCACATTCCGCTGCACATGATTCATGCAGCAGCTTCTGATTTTAAATTCTTAAATGCAGAATCCTTTAAGAAATTAATCATGCCTGCAGCTACTTCCCTTGAATGTCTTGTTAAATGAGCGTTGATTGTCCACGAAGAAAGACAATGCCTGTGGGTATTTTAGTGGAGTTAGGAACAGAACAGAGGATGGTTATGAATTTCGCAAAACTTGAATCGATGGGTGTGTTGTGAAGTTCAACGACCAGCAAATAGTCACCTTCACCCTTTGCCAGTGGATTGTTCCGCTTGTCCGGAAGGCAGGTCCTTTTGCTCTGCTGGCTTCACTGACAATCTCCTGCGATTTAACGCCCCGTAATATATAAATGTTTTCCTGTGTTCCCTCCCAAACCACGGCAAAAAGCAATGATTACAAAGCTCACTCCTTTGAAAGCCAAAGCTGTTTCTTCTCTTGCTTCAACTTCAAAAACAAATGAAAACCATGCAAAAATATTTGCACCCAAACCAACTCCGCTTGTAAACTCCTTGATATGCTTATCAAAGAGCTGCTTCTGCCGAAGCCAAAGTCTCCATCAATGGTGCCATTACCTAATATAAAATTACAAAGAATCTTCTGATTTTCTGTCGACATTAACGTTTTGAGTATTAACTTGAATGTACAGCCATCCTCTTTTCCCTTGTTATCCCCCTCTTCCTTTGCACTCCAGGCCGAAATGGATTCTCGCAGTTCTTTTGTGCGTTTTTTCCGAAAACATATTACCCATCCGCATCGAGCATAACACAGTTTTCCCTCCAAAGTGAATTCTACTTTGCTGGAAAAAGTAATTTAAACATGGACTGTTGCCTTGTTTAATTAAGTTACAGCACTTTGAAGACTTCCAAACATGGCAGGACTTATAATGGAAGAGGACAGAGTATTCCAGGCTTTTTTAATTTTACTGCTTCACGATATTAAAATCTACGATGGGGAAAATGAAAGCCCTGGAAGCAGCCAATTAGCTCCATGATAAAGAGGAGAAGTTGCCTGCAATGTCCGGGAATCTGCGAGACTTAGTTCCAGCTGCGTGCAGAGCTTGAAATCCGCCCAGGAACAGCTCTTCACGGTTCTTCGTGCCCATGCACGACGAAGAAGTCGCTTGATTTTGACGCTGAATGAATTCACCAAGTCACGAAAGATCCACACAGCCTTTGGGCTGCGCTTGATCAAGGATCAATCCTCTTGGAACAAGACCTGTCTTCACTTCAATGTCGAGGCACCTTTGGGACGCACACCCTTCGGTGGGAACTTACCCGTGTTTCAGACTTTTGTTTGAGAGAACAATGCACATGCAGCATTGAGGGGTGTGTAAAGCCAACCACAAAGTGATGATGGGGTGACGAATCCGTGATGCAACAGGCACAGTCGGTTGGTTTTCTGAAGGGTTGGATCTGGATATCCTGAGATTCTGTGCTGAAGCTTTTCGTTCACACTTCTGTCAACTTTGTTTCTTGGCTGGTTCCTGAGGCTAGGTGTTCTCGGTGTCGAGGCATCGCACTGGAAGAAGTTTTGATCCTCTTTGATGCGTGTGCACCATTTGATACACTGCCCACGATGAAGCTGATGCTTTGTCTCCAGATGTTATTTTGTTTTCACAAACTGGGGGACGTTTTCAGAAAATTGAATCAGGTAATTTGAAGGTATACGTAGCGGTCGTTCTCTGGAGACCGGAATAGGTGACTGGAATATCACCTGCATGGCGCAAGCTGTAGGGGCCAGGTTTTCGGTACAGAATTTGTTGGGTTTTTTTGTATCATTCTTGTGTTTTCGGTTCCAAATAATATAATACCAAGGTTTCAATGGAGTATTTTCAATTTTTATGAAAAATCGTTCTCAACGGCAGATTCACAATTTTTGGTACAGGTTCCCATTTTGTGCTGCATCTTCAAAAGTGAGCAATATTTGGTCAAAGGTGTGTGTATGATTTCATCATATCAGAAAACCTCTCAGGTGAAGTAAGTGTTTTATTCCTACAATGAAATGTGTTTGTTGGTGGCTGAAATTGAAAGTTAAACTGCTGTGTGGGAGGTTTGGATCAAAAAGTTGCGCCTCCCCAAATTGTGTGTGGAAGAGAATTTCAAACCCTCTTGGGGAGGGTTGAGGTCAAAGTCAAACTTTGAAATTTTGTTGAAAAACAGGGTGTGGCCTGTTTGCACTTGTTTGGAATGACTTATGTTTTTTTTTCTGGGCAAGTATGACAAAGTGTTTGTGGAGACAATCACTTTGGTATTCAGATCACGGAAAATGGTTGAGCATTCCAGAGATTGGTTGTTTCTGTGAGGCCCACCCAATTTTTCCTTTCACTGCACACATCGGACCAAAAACAGTGAGCTGCCGTTGAGGTCCACTGCAAGGAACAGGATGATGTCTTCCCCCATCAAACTGCGGTTGTCCTTGCAAGCTATTTGTCTTGCCACCCCTCGTCTTTCCGGATTTTCACTTTCCAGGTTACCCCCTGCCCCCACCCACAAAAAGTCAGAAAGTCAGAAATTTCCGACTTTCTGGCTTTTTGCATGCTGGGGGGTGTAACCCGGAAACCTGGAAAGTTTAACATTTCTGACCGTCTAGACTTCAGACTTTCCAGGGTTACCCACCCCCAACCTCAGCAAAAGTCAGAAAGTCAAAAATATCTTAATTTTCAACTTTTTACATGCAGAGGGGACCAAAAACTCCAGAAAGTCAGAAATTACCAACTTGCCAGAGTTCCAACTTTCAGGGTAATGCCCCCACCCCGTGCAATAATACTGAAACTTGGAAAGTCAGGATTTCAGTTTTCAGATTTTTTGCTTTTCTGGATTTCTAATTTTCCAGGTTTCCAACTTTCTAGGTTTCCAACTCACCAGGTTTCTGACTTTCTGGGTTTCTACTGGCTTTTGAGTTTCCTGGTTTCAAATTTTCTGGGTTTTGAACTTTCCAGGTTTCCAACTTTCTGAGTTGCCAACTCTCCAAGATTCTGACTTTCCAGATTTCTAGCTTTTTGAGGTTTCAGATTTTGAACTTTCTGTGTTTTGAACTTTCCAGGTTTCCAACTGTAAAGGTTGCTAACTTTTCAAGTTTGTGACTTCCTAAGTTTTGAACTTTCTGGGTTTCCAGCTTTCTGGGTTTCCAACTTTCCATGTTTTTGACTATCCAGGTTTCCCAGTTTCTGGGTTTCTGACTTTATGGGTTTCCAACTTTCCAGATTTCTAGGTTTCTGACTTCTGCATTTACAAGTTTCCAACTTCCCAGGTTCCAACTTTCCTGGTTTCTGACTTGCCATCCTTCCAGGTTTCTGACTTCCCATGTTTCCATACATCTGGATTTCAGACTTTCCAGGTTTGAACTTTTTAAAGGGGATAACCCAGCAAGTTGGAAATTCAGAAAGTTGGCAAGTTCTCAGTGTCTGACTTTCTGGGTCAACCCCACACCCTGCACACAAAACCTGGAAAGTTGGAAACCTAAAAACCTCCAACTTTCCACTTTCTATAGGAGAGGGGTTTACCTGGAAACCTGGAAAGTTGGAAACCTGGAAATTTCTGACTTTCCAACTTTTGGCAATGGGGGGGGGGGAACTAGAAAGTTGGAAAAGTTGAAAATTTCCAGGTTACCCTGGTGCACAATGTTGGGATGTTGGAAATTTCTAAATTTCCGGAACACACCCCGCCTCACGGACGGCAGATTCACACCGAAAAACAATATCGGCAACAAGTAAAAGAAAGTTTGTCAACCTGCCTGTGGAAAACACTCATTTGTTTGCACGATGGGACTTGCAACTGCAATTGCTCAAGGTTGAGCGTGTATGTGTGGCTGTGGGCACTGCAAAACCACACCTGCTACATTTGTTCCAAAAATAATAATTTTTGGACACCCAGTTTCAGCTCTGGACAAGGTTGTCCTGCACACGGAAACAATGACAAATTTGACGCGTAGCGACTGCCGTGTTCATCTCGTTTGGAGTCTCAGTTCAGAGCTACTGAATTTTCGTTCAAATTCACTCGAGTGGCACTATTCTGCTGAAATGCACGAAAGTGGAGTCCGTTCAGGAACAGAAACACGTCTTTGTGACAACGCAAAACCTTCGTCAGACGGAGAAACGGCTGTGAAAAAGATGTTCACATTTTTCAGACGGAATATGTGAGGAGACCAACGTTCAGAGTGAAAAATTGGCTGTGATTTTTTCTGTCAATAGAAAGATCGATGAACGTTTCACCACAACGTTGTTTTGAAAGGTGAAACATTTACTTTGGCCAACGCCGAATCTTGTCGACCACAACTGTCGGCGCAAACATATTTTCTCAATCTTTCGCAACATTTCCACCAGTGCACATGCACAGCTGGGGAAAAAGTCGCCAGTAAGTGCTGTCAGAAATACTGCTGCCATCTCCTGTAAATACGAGAGCGATATCCAACACGCACTCTAGCATTCTTGCAGCGATGCACACACAAACGAGATGGCTGTTGGGTGCCAACTCACAACAGATATCAGCGCGTTCAACCTTTCGGTCAACTTGAAAGAGATTGTGCATTGACATTTTTTTATTGCATAAATGTTGTTGACATGTAAAGAAATGCTTCCATCTCAATAAACGTGGCAAAACTAAGGAACCTAGAACCAACTACCTTCTGGACCAGCCTGCCACAAATACCTTGCATTTGTGCACGCCAACATTCAGCTGAATAAAGAGTGTTTTTGCATGTTGCCACGAAGTACTGCTGAGTTTCTGTCAGTAAAATATCTGCCAAAATGTGAGCGAAATTGCGACGTTTCCAGCAGAGCGATGCGCCTCTCAGCCGAGACCAGTCAATTGCATCCAGACCTGTGCGGAAGCTTCGAGCAACAAGACTCGCTGATACTCCTGTCACCTCAGTCGTTGGTTCTGTGCAAACATTTGAGTTCGCCACACGACTAAGGTGAGCAGACAGCACATCCGTGGGCTCAAGTTCATTGTGCTTTCGACATAATCTGCCTCTGGCCACGAGCGCTGTGAACGGCTTCAGTAATCCACGAGTCTTCTGGGCGGCGAGCGTCTCGAGGGCGACGCCCGCGATCGCGCAGCCGGCACCGGAGACCGGGAGCGGCGCGGCGGCGGTGACCGAGCTCGCGGGTTCGGGGGCGACCGCGATTTGCTCGTGGATCTGCAAAAACAGAACATACAATTTGTCAACCAAAAACAAGAAGTCATGTGTGAAGGTAATTCACAGGTTGTGAAGTTGACCACAAAAGAAAAAAACAAACAAACCACACACCAATACCAGAGAGGCGACGAAGCAGTCTTTCAACGAAGTTGACACATACCTCTTGCGCCTGTATCTGCGGGGCGGTGATTTGGAGCGTGAGCGCGACCCAGAGGCCGAGCTGTCCGAGTCGTGGTCCTCCATCTCGCGGTGCCGCCGCTCCCGCTCCCGTCGCCGCATCTGGATCGCCATGGCGCGCAGTTCGTCCTCCCGGTCCTGACAACAAACACACGTCAGTAAATTCTGCCCGACAAAGACCACGCGGCACGAAGCACAAAGCGAACAGTTCCAAGTGACCCACCATTCTCTCCTGCTCCTGCCGTGTCTCCTTCTCTGCACGAGCCCTCTTGTCAGCTTTGTCTGCAAAGGGGAGACGTTCAGAAGCAAGTGAAAATGCAGCCTTTGCTGAATGTTTGTCCAGTTTCCAACAACAAATCTCGAAACTGCGGTGAGAATTTGAAGAACAGTGGCAAAGTCAAAGAAACGAAAGTGTGTGTTCAATCACATGTCTTGCACCAAAGGTACAAAGAGTCTCCCACTGACACGTGTTCTCCGGTCGAAGAATTCTTTCACCCGAGGCAGAGGTTTATCGCCATGGGAATTGTGAACAACTTGAAATCCGGTACTTACAGGATCTGTTCAACGCAGCCTGCATTTTACGCTTCATTCGTTCTTGCATTCTCTGAGCTGCCGTCATCCCACCCTGAAAATCATACCGATGTGACTGAGTACATTTCAGGCTTCCAACGCTCGCGTTGCAGCACTGAAAACAGCCTACCTGCACCTTCTGCAGCAGTAAAACCCAAACAAACGCCCAACAATTTTGACATTGTACCATTCGTCAATCCTTCAACCATCGAGGCTCCAGTTTCGACATCCATTTATTATGTCGTTCAGTTTCCTTCACCCGACAAGCATAACGAACGCGTAACGACCGACAAGTTGTGCAATCCCTTATTGTTGAGTTGGATATCAAACACAGTTTTCCTGGTGCTTTTTTAGCCACCAAAGTCGACCACAGCATTCTATCATCAAATGCGCAACCGTTTGTGTTTTCAAACTTCCTTTTTGCTCGGCCAAATGACATCACACTTACAAAAAACAAATTACTGCTTTCGATACATTTGCAAGCACGGTTCACTTGTCCCGTTTGGCACACAGAATGCACGCAAAACGCAGAGAGAAAAGCAACAGAAATTCTTACTGACTTTGGGGGTCGAACTCGATTTACTACTTGGCAATGTACTCCCAGTACCGCTTCTGAAAAAAGAAGAAAGCTGATAGAATACGGAGAACATTCTAGAGGTGGTGGCGCACGAGTGAGTGCGTCAGTGTGACTGGGGGCGAGCATCCAGTTACATGCGCTGATTAGAAACAGTCTGGCATCAAAATTGCCAAGCATCAAATGAGCGAATGTGACCGAAAATCTTGGAAACCAAAGGATTTGAGCAGGCCTCAACATGCTTGTGTTCAAACTGATTCCACTTGTCGCAGAGACCGAGGCAGTTTCTGCAGGTTTTGTGCAACTAACTCGTCCTACAACGGAGACTACTTTGACAAGAGAGACCAGTTTTGTCACTGGGTGAGACATTCATCAACAGCGCCAGTCTGCATTCCTTTTCCACAGAGATGGTGGAGGCTGGTCGTCAAACGCCAAAATACGATGGAGGAATGAACTTTCGGCAGGACATTATACGTGACGAAAACATGCACCACACCGAGTTTTGCACGCGCGTTTTTCGCTGCGCAGCTGGACCTACTTGGACGGGGCCGGCTTGAGACTCGGCGCAGCTTCGCGCCGCGCGTCGCGCTGTTTCCCGTCGCGCAGCTCCTCGAACTCCGAGTCGTGCGAGTCGGACGACAGGTCCTGCCGCCGGTAGCGCTTCACCTCGACCCGCCCCCGCGATGTGGACCTCGAGCGAGACCTTCGAAAACGCGTGCAGAAAATGCTCTCATTGCACAACATAAATAACCAGCTACTCCCTTCAAGTTATTGTTGTACTAATACTCACCGGCGCCGCCGTGATCTGGACCTTGATCTGGAATACGACCTGGAATATGACCTGGAACGACGTCGACCTCTTGATCGTGACCTTGAACTCGACAACGACCGGCTCCGTGATCGAGATCTGCAAAGGTTGTCATTTGTTTCTGTCAACCAGAGGTTCTCATCTCAACAAAAACTCCGCGTGTTGATTCGCAAAGACAAGTTTGTCAAACGCTGGCGTCTCAAGTCACGATCAAACACAGTGACTTATTCTCGTAAATCATGCAGAGATTGGGAGAAGCAGGGCAGCGGGTCGAACAGGTTTTCGGACAAGCTTCTGTGCTTTTGACGTTCAAAAGATCAAACATTCTCGCACAGGAGAAAAGCGTCCATTCTCGCTGCTGTCTTCGAGATTTGAAGCGCTTGTACGAGTACGGACCTGGAGGAGGAGCGGCGGCGCGCGCGGCGCTGGGCGCGGGACGCGGACCGACTCGAGGACCGGCCTCGGCTGCGCGAGCGCGACGACGAGCGGGTCGAGCTGCGCCGGTACCGCTTCAGTCGACTCGTCCCGTTCGACGGACCCCTCTTCGGACTGCTCTCCCTGTGTCGGACAACAAATTTCTTTCACCTTATGCATCATTTTTTTCGCGAAACACAAGAAGTGATGCCTCGCAACGCAACATACCGGTGCGGAGAAGCACGTTTGGCGGGCTGTGATTGCGGCGCGGGCACCTGCAGGTGCTTCGGCAGCTCGGGGCCCTGCACGACGCCCGTATCCTCGTCAGAGCTGTCGCCCCCAAAACTTGTGATAAAGGTGGCGGCGGCGACAGGAGATACTGAGCGAGACCGAGATCGCGAAGACGAGCGCCTGAAATGTAAACCACGACCTATCACTTCAGTCCACACAAATCACAACTGACCTGCTGGCTTACATTCAGTGTTGTTGCCAGTACTTACCGCTGATACGGTTCGTACTTCGGACTTTCCCTTGGAGCTGCATAACTGAAAACGGAACAAAACTTTGTTTGAATGTCGACCTCGTATTCTGTGTCTGGCAGCCAAACCAATTCTGCACAGCACGTTTGCACAGTGGTAAACATGGGGTACCAACCTGGGTGGGCTGAGCTGACGTCCAGCGAGCCTCTTCTCTTTGTACAATCTTCTTTCTCTGCGTGACTTTCGACCCTACGGATTGTGGAAAACATTATTCGGACTCAGCTCGAGTACTGCTGACGAACACCAAAGAGACGACAACACATGAATGAACATTTGTGTGTCTTACGGAGAACTGAGCCTTTTCCTCTTCAAGAAGTCTGGCTTCCTTGAGTTGATCTGCCTCCTGTTTGTCTTTGTACAAACACCTGCAAAAGTTTCCAGATATGAAATTGGAGTTTGTTCAAGATGGCTATCTGAAGAGGCACCATCAAACGGAACCTGCGCTCACTCGAAGTAGTCTGTGTTGCCCATCCCGTACGTCATGGCGCACGCGTTCAGGCCCTCGATCTGGTCGTTGGTCAGCTGTTCTATGTCGATCGCCATGTCGAGGTCGACCTCGTCGTCGGACAGGATGTCGTCATCGTTTTCGTCGTCGTCCTCGTCCTTCTTGTCAGCGACAGCGCCCGACGTGCTGTCTTCGTATGTGTAGCCGATCGCAGCTTTCTTCTCAGCCAATCTGTCAGTGAACAAATGCGAGTTGTGACTCCCTTATCCGTCACACTTTGGTGCCACACAGCTGACGGTTTCCTTGAAACAACAAGTTCCTTCTTCCTCACACCATCGAAGACAAGTTCAGCATACTTTTTTTTCTCTTCTTCTTGCTTCCGAGTTTCAATGTCTCCAAACTGCTCATCAATGTAGATCTGCTGCAAGCAGAGCTCTTCCGACACTGAAAAGGAAGGTGGCAACTCTCACGGTTTTCTTTCAAACCCCTCAGGTCTGTTCAGTGGTTGACGCCCAGACGGCGCTCGTCATGCTCAACGATTATTTTTTTCCTGTCCAGTGAACTGTCACAAACTTACCTCCAGCGCACTCATTCTGGACGAGAACTCGGTATCGTTCGTAGTTGATCAAACGTTCTTCTCGAAGCTCTTCTGCTGTAAGTCTGCGCAAAGTAAATTCAATTTTGACACACGAAGGAAAATTCTTCTTGACTTGCGAACATCAGCACATTACACACTCACCCCAGGTAAATACTCACTCTTTCTGATGTGCTTTCAACGCCGGAATGTAATCCAAGCTAGCTCGGACGTCAAATCTGTCAATCATGATGCTGTTGTCGCCCTGCCAAGGCATCCTGTGACAACATGACACAGTCTGTCAAATTCCACAAATCGAGAGGGAATCGTTGTCGGAGTGTCAGAAGGGTAGGGTAGTCAAAACTACCTATCAGCACTTTCCACTCGACGGTCGTCCGTGCCAAAACGCTCGATGGGTGGTTCTGACCCCGTGTGAA
>JAAUXT010053323.1_pt1 | contig 94983 bp, 88 predicted proteins | sample 7278171 | NCBI WGS metagenome assembly JAAUXT01 (sample SAMN14350112, study PRJNA611818) | marine sediment metagenome | isolation source: surface marine sediment (1.8m) | place: French Polynesia: Moorea | collected 2018-08
GAACACTTTCAAACTCGCGTTCACAGATTTTGCCTCTTGATGCCTATAGGTGATTCTCACCACCATACATTATACATAATGTATGGTACAAGGTTCAAATCACCTAAAAACATGTGTACGTATATATGCTTACGTACCGTATATCCTTCGGTTCACAACACAATGAAGAAGTGCTTGTGGAAAAATTGTGCACTTATTTGTCCCTTTTGTGACATTTCGTCCACTTTTCTGCGTTGTGCTCAATCTTCGCCACAAGATTCACTTCTTTTGTGAGCGGAAATAAGTTTTGGAGAGATTTAGTTCTGTTTACGTTGTGCGTTAGGAACTCCAGTCGCTCACTCGCATCAAAGTCATCTGTCGGTGCAACAACACCGGGAGATGCTTCTTCGAACAACAATGAAATTGAAAGTTTCTGCCCAATGCCCACAAATGTACATATCATGGTAACCTCAGGCAAAATTTCTCGTGTCTCTTTCAGATTGTGTCAGAGTAAAATGTGAACCCAAACTTTGTGCTCGGAGGCAGTGTTTGGGAAATGGAGTGAAAGTCTCCGAAAAGCTTTCACCAGGGATTAGATTTCAATTTACAAACCCAATAGGCTTTGTGTAAAGTGATAGCTTTATCAAATTTATTGAGCAAAAAGACGCTTGGATACAAATGAACTTGCCGAATGAGTTGACTGGGATGCGACTGACCCTGGTGATCTTGGTTCCCGACACAAAGAAAGGTTTCAGCAGGGAACATCAACTGGTGGCGGGCAGGTTTTTGAAGTCGGGCTGTATTTTTGGGAGTCTTTCGGCAGGGTGGTTCTTCGACAGCGCCAAGCTTGTTTAACCCCGGAGAATGAGATCAGTCAGTATTGTCACCTGCCGCAGAGGCTGAAATCGCCCCGAGCAAAACCAGTGAATAGCGTTCCATGTGGTAAAATGTTGGACGGGCAGGTCAGAAATTTACAAGACACCTGAATGAAGTGTGCACGGGTCTTTGCATTTCTCGAGTTTGCTTTCAGAACAGGCAAAGTCACACATCGTGGTTGCGTTTCCTTTGCTTGTTTAAATTTTTCGAAAAAAGAGAGAAAATATTCAAACCAAAGGGACCACTGGAGCACGCGCAATTTTCTTGTGTTTGATTGCAAAATTTCACTTTCGTGAGATTTATTCACGAAGTGTATTTTCAACAGACACACTGTCACTCAAAAACATTTCAAAGAGCAACAGTCTCGTCACAAACTCAATTTAGCTGTCATCGGCACATTCAGCCACATGTCGGACAGAGCAACAAAGCCTGAACAGAACCTGGACCGACGGGCTGAACTTGCAAAAATCTGCATTTTCAGAGTTACGCCGTCATGGCACAAAGATCCCGAATACTGGTACTCAACTGTTCTCAGATTTCGTAACTTGTGCTTTTCTTGATCTGGACAGAAAAATCACCATGGATACAACAAATTCCTTCTGAGCCCTTTGCGAGTCTTGAGTAGTCATAGTGTCAGCTGAAGAAAGCCAAAACAGGGAAGAACTTCACCTGTAAGTTTTGGGTGCAAAGTCCAGGGCGCACAAACCAGGATTCACTGGCACAAGATTTCAAGAGTGTGTTCTTTCATCACAGAGAACTTCAAAGAACCCCCAAAGTTGAAAACTTAAGAGTTACAGATACTGACTCAAAATGGCTCATCTATTCAGGGCGAGTGCATTCCCAGTTTCATGGACTGCACGCACACAATGAGATTTGCTTTCAGAAAGTAACCCGAGCCTTGGTCACTGAGACCTCTCCACTCAATTGCCAAAAGACGACAGTCAGATGACTGCTTGAGCTTTAACTTCAACGTTTGTTTTGGGACATGAAGACCTCAACTCACACGTTGGCTTTACACGAGACAGTTGAGTGTTTATTTTTGTAAATGAGCGCTGAACAAAATTGCTCAAAATGCAGAAGCCTTCATGTTTTGAAGATGGTTTCAGTTTATGAAGCTAATTTGCTGAATAAATTTGATGAATTCAATGCATAATTCCGTTCAATGCTCCAAGATGTCCCCACGCTCGCTCGCATGCGGACGCACGGCGCAGATGGGCCTGTCATTTTCCATGGCGGGAGAACAGTACGCCTCGTCAATGGTTTCATTGCAACACTTGATGTCATCCAACATTCTTACAAGACTGATTGCTAATTGCGGTGCTTCCATCTCTTCGTGACAGCTGAAAGAGAAGTGATGTTGTGGAAATGATTCCAAAGGCGTCTTCGAACTTACGCTCATACAAGCGCGAGAAGGATGCCCACGACTGTCGAGAACAGGTGAAGAGGTAAGGATTAGACATTCACTTCGTGTCTTTCGTGTCTCTCCGAATCTGTAGGGGAAGGACCATGATGGGTCGGAAACGAAGAAAGTTTTGTGAACACGACAATTGAAGTAAAAACCCCAAAATTTCTGACGTTTACTTGCCGCAGAAATTACAAACCCCGTTTTGCGAACGGTACTTACAGCTACTCACCTTTCAAGTCTGCCAATTATTTTTTAAAGAGGACAACTGTCGCACTGATCACCCTCATTACCACATACTTCAGCAAAATGTATGTTCAAGACATGTGCATTGTGTGCAGGGGGTGGTTGCAGATTTGAAAAGACCAAAGTGTGAAGAGTGTGGAAGAAATGATGGGTTCTCATGGGACGGCCCTGGGGGTGGATGGTGGCTGCGTGGGGACAGGAGTTGTAATTATGCGGCTGGTATCGTCATTGGGTCGTGGTGACTCCCCACGCCCAATCTCACCCCCAGCACTCCCCCACCGCTCCTGTCTCTTGTCCTTCAACCCACAGTCAATTCATCCATTAACAAATGGTCACAATGTGGATAATTCCATCAGAATAATGCCCTTTACAATTGTATCTTCTCCGACTGTGGCTTCAATAATACATCGCCTTTGTTGGGTTGCATTTTGACCGTGAGACCTGGTCATCATCGTTGCTGCACAGCAAAAATGTTACAAGTCTCTGATTGAAATGTCCTGAACCTGCAACTAAATCTTTACCCGAAACACACAATTATTCTTGCTCCTGATTGCGGTCTCCAACCGTTTTATTTCTTCAATGCTCGTGGTTATGTCCATTTTTGTGCCCAGTGGTAATTTTACGTCTAACATTGCCAAATATTCTGTCAAACTTGGAAATTCCAGTGTCGGAGAAGAGTTCAGCTCACGAAAGAGATGCTCCTAGCAAATGATAGGTCAGCGGAAGAATCTTGCTCATTCTTTCAAGTCATATTGCTGCAGAATACGAGATGTCATCAAACCTTTTGTTCCCCTCCCAGCCGCCCAGCAAGGCAGTTACATCTGCGTCACAAAGCCTGCACAACTCAACGAGGGGGACTTTCAACGTGTGGAATTCGCTGTGCATAGATCTTGCACAAGTCGGAGCAGTGTGAAATTCACCTTGGGTCACAGACAGATGTTATTTATTGCCAAGCAAATTCAAAACCTCAAAATGTTGTGCTTTTGCCTTTTGTGAAGAGTCATTTGGCGAACAATACATGAAAGAAAATGACTTCGTGCTACGTGCGCGAAAGGGAAGCACAGCGGTGAGAAACCTGGGGTCTGTTACTCTGCCTGTGTGTGGAAGTTCATTTGTTTACGTGACAATTGATGATTTCCTTTGACATCAAAACTTGGAGAAATGTAAACAGGTTTTTTTTTTTTTGCGAAAATCATCAAACATCAACCGTCCAAACATTGTGCTTCTCGTGAAAAAAATAACAAATTCCTCGTGCGTTTTCTCGCAACAGCAACATGGTCGGCCACGAGGGGTATGCATTTTGCGAGTACAGTACATCATCGTTTCAATTCAACTGAACTGATAAATAACTGTGAGCATTGGATCAAACCTGGCTGCAGAGATGGACGAACGGCGCAATGAAGCGGACTGAGAGAGAGAGAGCGTGCCTGAGCACTGAAGTCAACTCTTGCAGCTCTTTCCCCTTCTGTCCGTGTGACTTATGGCCATCTTGGAGGTGTAAACGTGGTCATAAAACACAGGGCAGAACTGTGGCCAGAAAGTCACGACCTCAAATGGAACCAAATTTACCAAATTGCAACACAGAAGTCTTAGCTTTGGGGCAGAGTGTAAATTGCACCGGGGCATTACAAATGGTTGACCTGAACATTTGATGTCAGGGAGCACACTCGCATCCAGGTGCCGTGTCAGCTGGACACGGTCAGCAAACTTCTTCCCACTAATTTGCACCTTCGGGCCAGGGACTCAATATTCATATTTTGTCTTTCTTCTCTTCGTGTTGACTTGCTCACATCCGCTGCAATGCACGTCAGACTGCGCCAAGTGCGATGTTGATAAGACACGACAGCTTCCAGTGTCAGAAAGTTTGAAGCACCTGCACGAGCAGTCAGAAAACTGCAGGAAGCCACGCCAGCCTGAAAAGTTGGCTTCAGGTCAGCGAACACTTGGCTAAGGCACGCGGTGTTCATAAACAAGTTCCTTTTTGAAGTCAAGAAAGGAACCTGTCGTAATCTTACCAATAGGTTGCGTCGATTATCCAGTTGGGACCAGGCTTCAGATGCCCTGGTGGTAAAACACGTCCCCAAAGACCCTTTTTCTCTGAAGTCTTCAACAAGCACCAGCAAAGTTTTTACTCGTTGATTAAATTCAAATCAGTTTCACATTAACAAGCATTATATCACGCTCCGCCATCTTAGTCGAATATAAATTTGGTTGTAAAACAGCATCTGCAGAGTCAAATGGGACGAGGAAGTGTTTTAATGAGGGACACCCCACTAGGTCAGTGGGCTGAGGGGATGTGGAACAGTGGTGGGTCATCCTTGCCTCGCAGCGCCCACAAAGACCCCCAAGTCGCTCTGGACATTCGTCTCGAACCCCTCATGGATTCTGAACAAACAAACATTGTGCAGTTCACCGATTCAAATTTATCGCACAAACTTTCCGTTCATCTGCCACAAATTAAACCAAATAAGAATTTCAAATATGACACCAAACCAACCATTACCAGTGACTTTTTTGGATCCTGTACACACAGCTGCAGTTCAGAGGTCTTTGTGAGAAAAGGCGAACCAGTGATCAGAATGACAAAAGTCACAAGAGCAGAAAGAATGTTCGCGACTTTTTGCCGACAAGAGTCTGCCAGACAACAAACAATAGTCATGCAAGGTGAGGCAGCTGAAAAGTTACTTGCGGTAGAACATAAATATTGCTTATGTAATTAATTTTCCACCCGTTGTGATGAATTTTGCTCCCTTCACAATTGGAGGGGGTTGCGACAAAAATATGGGGCGGTTCTCTGCTGTCTGGTGAAAAGAGGACGTTTTCTGATGGCCAGATTTTTTTCAGAAACCAAAGTGAAATCGACAGTCTTTTTGAACAGGAGGCGAAAAGAAAACAGCAGCCGCTGAAGCAGAAGTCTCTATTCGTCTGATTGTGGCGGCGCCTCCAATGAGAGGGCCGCTTCCCTCCACGTGACCGAGCATCAGCTCAGAATTTCAATGCGGAGAATAACTGGGTATTCGAGACAGGGAGTAGCACTCGCACACACGTCTTCACTTCCACACATATGTCGGACACATGCGAGCAGAAAAGAAAACACAGTTGCAGAAACTCCATTGACTTTGACAACTGGAGAAACTTCGGAGACGCTCCACTCACTCGAGAGGTGGAGACAGGATTGAGAAGATTTGCTTCTTTTCGAGCAGTTCGTAAGGTACTCAGCTGGAAGCGTAACATTCTCTTTCCCAGCACTGCGGGATCAAATGCAGCGATTTGCTACGTCAGTTGGAAAAGCGGGAGCTTGGTATCTCCGCGTCCTGCGGTGCTGAATGAAAGCAACAACACGAATGTGAAATAGTAGCAAGGGCGCTCCAAGCCGCATCTGTTAGCATTGAATTTGAGTCATATTAGCCGCGTAACATTTTCCCTACAGCAGTTACAACTGCGAAGCTGGATTATTTACAAGCCAACTAGAAAGGAGAGGGGAGGCTGTGCTCCTTCATTTGCAGCGATGTTTTTACTATCAGACTGACTGGGTTACTACGCAATGGGAAAACATTTGGACAAGTAATGCGGCAGAACGTATCTCAGGGCTCGTGAGCTTGATTGCTTGACCATGCTGCTAACGAGGATCGCCGTGCTCGTGCTCGTGCGGCTGCAGTTGTGGGGAGGTCCGGCGGCCGCCAGCGGCTCCAACCCGTCCTTCCCCGCCGACAGAGTCCAACTCAACTACTCGCTGACCGAAGAACAACCAGCCGGAATTGTTTTGGGAAACGTCAAGGAAGCCTTCCTGAAGGGTAAGAGTTATGCTCAAGAAACACTGTCCAGGTTGCGGTTCGCTTTCCTCAGATCTGAGGGACAACATCTGGAGTATTTTGAAATGGAGCCTGAGAGCGGAATCCTGAAGACGCGCGATGTTGTGGATCGGGAACTGCTGTGCGCATCCGAATCGTCCGGGGAATGCGAGCTGGAATTTGAAGTGGCCGTCAGACCCGTGCCTGTGTCCTATCTCGAGGTTGTTGTGGTCACCGCTCACATCATCGACATCAACGACGACCAACCGCAATTCTTGAAGAGCGCGCACACGGTGAATGTGTCGGAGACGGCGCTGCCCGGGGCCACCTTCATCCTTCCCATGGCGCAGGACCTCGACAGCAGGGCCTTCGGCGTTCAGAATTACCTGTTGGCAGATCCGCCCCCTGAATTTGCCCTCCAGGTGAACTCTAACGACGGCCTCCCCAGCGACGTTCGTCTTGTTCTGCGACAGAAGCTCGACCGGGAGTCGCAGGCCTCGTACAACCTCCACCTTGTCGCTGTGGACGGCGGCACCCCACCCCTGTCCGGCACCCTCACCGTCATCGTCCAAGTCTTGGACGCCAACGACAACAGCCCGGTGTTTGATGAGGACAGCTACGAGGGAAGTGTCCGCGAAGACGCGGAGCTGGAGACGGTGGTTGTGCAGGTTCACGCCACCGACCCCGACGAAGGCCTGAGCGCCATTGTGCTCTACGATTTGGTCACAGACGGAGGTTTGACTCAAAATTTGCCCTTTAGCATCAGGACAGAAACGGGTGAAATTTATGTGGACGGGCCTCTTGATTTTGAATCGAAACCCACCTATATGCTCACAGTCAGCGCCAGAGATAAAGGTCCAAGTTCTGTTCCGACCAACACCCGTGTCACGATACATGTGCTCGATGTGAATGATCACGCTCCGAGAATTATTGTCAACTCCTTGACCCCGAGTGGCAAAGTTGAAGTACCTGAAAACGCCGAGCCAGGCCAATTTGTGGCTCACCTGTCGGTTGAAGACATAGATGCTGGTCAAAATGGACTCGTGACATGCAAGACCGAAAATGAGCATTTTGATGTGGAGATGATCTACACAAACGAGTACAAGGTGGTCACGCAAGCCCCGTGCGACAGAGAGGCGAGCGAGATTGTTCGTGTCTTGATCACCTGTACGGACAATGCTCAAGATCCACTGGAGTCACAGACCGAAGTTGAGATTCACATTTTGGATCAAAACGACCAGGCTCCGCAATTTTCCATCCCGGTGTACTCAGTGACAGTGCAAGAGAACAATCCCATTGGAATCCCTCTGTTGACTGTGAATGCCACGGACAAAGACGTCGGTGAAAATGCAGAAGTCTCGTACGAAGTTGATGAGGATGGTCAGAATTTAGTCACGATAGATTCTAAATCGGGTCTGCTGAGAACAAATGCAGTGTTCGATCACGAAAAGATGGCGCAGCTGGAGTTCCATGTCATCGCTTATGACGGGGGATTTCCAACCTTGTCCTCCTCAGCAACAGTTGTGGTGAAGGTTCTTGACGTCAATGACGCCTATCCAATCTTCGCAAAAGCAGCATACAATTTCGCCACGTTTGAGAACCAGCCTGTGGGGACTGAAATCGGGACAGTGTCAGCAAACGACGCCGACGACCCGCCATATGACACCGTCACCTACACGATGCAGGCTCGTCAGGACGTCGCAGATGCTTTCCGCGTGGAGCCCAACACCGGCAAAATCGTTGCCAAGCGGGTCTTGGACCGGGAGGCGCGACCCATGTACACCATGAACATCATCGCCAGCAACGCTGGGACTTCTCACGGCAGCTCCACGACCAGCGTCACCGTGTACGTGGCTGACGTCAACGACAACCCGCCCATCTTCACGTTCCCGAACCCTGACAACTACAGCGTCACCATCCCCAGCAACGCGCCGCCTGGCTTCATCGTGACGCGACTCGAGGCAAGCGACGCAGACTTCAGCGAAAACGCCAAACTCCTCTTTGACATCGTTCAAGATGATTGGGGCATCTTTGCAGTGGACACACACACGGGTATTATCACGGTGGGAAAACACTGGAAACACATTGAAGGAGATTACTTCGGTCTCCGAGTGTCTGTGACGGACAGAGGCGATTCACCCTTGACCAGCACCGCAGACCTCCACATCATCGTCAACAAAACACTGACCGCTATGGTCATACCAGGGAAGTTGCAGCAGTCCGACGGTCCCATCATGACAGGATCTCAGCTCATCCTGCTTCTGTCGGCCATTTCCCTGCTGCTCATCATTGTGCTCATAATCGCGGTGGTCGTGGTCAAGAGACAACTGCACAATCGGAAGCGTGAGGAGCGAGGAAGGTATGCTTACCGCGTGGACCTGACCCCCACCCCTTCAGCCACCCTCCCCGACATCCAATTCACGGAAGCTAACGACTCCGGCTCCGACCCAGCTAACAGCGAGTTCACTCCCATAGATAACTTCCGCAACGAGCGGACACTGTCTTCCGCCAGCGCCTCTGCAGGTGCAGCTGCAGCAGGAGCCACTGACCTTCACAACCTATCTCAAGACGCATCGTCATCGCAACAGGTACTATTTTCTTGCCCTTTTACATTACATATTTCTGCTTGGTCAAATAATCTGCCCTGTTTATCATTGTCAGTCAAGAGAAAGCTTCAACTTTTCAAGAGAAGTGGCAACATGTAGTACACGCCAGGAATTTGTCTGTGAACTGTATCGTGTAAATATTTCACCAACACAGCCATTTATCAAAACACATTGCAAATCGCCCCCAACCATTGTATTCTTGTGGTGCACAAATTCGCGATATTCAATCCCCGTTCCTTAAAGGCATGCGCCTTTGTGTGGATCAGAAGAGACTTTGTCGTCACCTGCAACGCGATACCCTATCAAAGCGCATCACTTGCAGTTTCAAAGCACGGAAAAGCACAACGGCGAAATTGAAGGAGGGTCTGACATAGGATAAATATTTTTGCCTGTAGTACAGTTACCCCGCGACAGTAACTTCCAGGGATTCAATATTGCAAACGTATTTTGATTGCACGATAATATGCCAGTGATGTTTGGGTAGCACTTGAAAACACGAAGGGGTACGGTTTGTGCGGAACTCCAGGTGAAAATCTGGAGCTTTCCGGCAAGTTAGGAGAAAAAAACAAGCAAGGCTTGTAGCAAACTGCAGTACATTATTGGCTGACGTACATCTTCTCCGTGTTGCTGAAGCGCAATGTGCAAATTATTATTTCCAAATGTCAATGAAGCAACACTTTCTGGTAAGCAGACAACAAATACCTGTCATTTCACGTGAGGCCTGGAAAACATTTCCGTAGTACTACGCTGAAGGGGCCGACAAACTTTAACTAGGGATGTGATGAGCTCGTTTGGGCCACATGGAGAGTAATAAATGTTGGCATACTGCAGTCGCATAAAACTGCATTTCTCCCTGTGGCTCGACCTTTCCTGCGGCTTTCTTGGATTTCGAGACCACCATTTGGTTTGGTTGACATTCACGACCTTTGCGTTTTAAATTGGTAACACTACCCAGTAATTCAAGTTGATAAAACAGTCGGATTTTCGAGGCCTTCAAATTTCATTGTGAAGGGAAACACTCAAGTTGTTTGCATTGAAGGAAAAGGTTTATTGTTGAAGGTAATTGACAGGATATTCAGTGTCCCTTCACTATCCACAGTCAAACCACCTCTCAAACAGACTGCATCTTTTGAGACCAAAGACAGTCAGGAAAATTGAGAGCTTTCGAAATTGCTTAGCCATTGATGCACACTAACAAGGTGTATTGGGATGAATTACCGTGTCCAATTCCAATTTCAACGCTCTTAAGCTTCTTGAGGTGGATTGCATAACCTCTCAAGAGTTCAAGATGCTCTCCAGTCAGAGTTGGCGATACCATCGACAGCCACTTGAGACTTTTGAGAATTGTCACTCTGTCCTCGAAGCCGGGACTAACGCGTATTATTCGGTATCCATCTCTTGAAATTCGATTTTGAAAGATGCACACAAACCAAATCCTTCACAAAGGCCACTGAAGACCGTGGACCAAACGAAACGCATCTCACGCGAACGAGAAGATGTTGACAAGAAAAGAGTGGCAGAACTCAAGAACACCGAGAGAGGGTTTACAGTTGGAGGATCGCCCGTGATGCCAGTTGCATCAGGTTTGTTATGTCAGGCAGCTGACTCCACAAGTAAGAAATCAAATCCTGTTTCTTGTTCCTGAGCACACTTCTTGTAAAGTTTTGTTTCTCAATCAGTCTTGCTCTGCAGATCTCCTGTATGTTTGGGTTTCGTTCGAGTGAAAACTAGTCGTTGTTCAGCAGAGCTCGAGACAGGAGCGTCTCGGGCGGCAGTCAAGGCCCCACCCGGTGACACCCACTCACTCAACCGCACGGGTGAAACCAAGCAATGGGAAACAAAGTCAGAGGCACAAGAATCACGAAACCTTTCCACGAAACGTTGCTCAGTCCCAATACAATGCGATCTCATTGCGAAATGGAACAAAGGCGGCAGCAAACCTGTTCCTTTCTCTGCGCGACTTTCATTCGGTGAGACATTGATCGCGTGCGTAGCTTCGTTTACAAATACTGAGCATGTGTCTCGCATGTGGCGCGAGAGAGCTCAAGCTGTGGTTTCGTCGTCAAGGTGTACGCGGTACTTTCAAATACAATTAGCGTGGAGCTTTTTTCTCCTGCGGTTGAACGGAATGAATGAATTGATCAGCCTCACATCTGCGGTTTCCCATCAAAACGCGAGGAACTCTCACCTCTGAGGCAGCTCGCCGCCGCTCAACCCCGACTCGTTTACTGTTGCTGGCTTCTCTAATCTCCGACTTGGTGATTTTGTTCTTCATTGCATCACCTGACATTTTCAGGGGTTCGCTATTTTTTCCAAATGGCAACGCTTCCTGAAGTGTTCCCAGAACATTCCCGGAACCGTGATAATGAACAGGGAGGTTTATGATGTTCAAGCTCACCTGAGCCGAAAGATAGGGATTTCAGTTTTTGCACCTGAACTGTACTTGAGGTATGTCGGCGAAAACGTTTTGGACCCCGTGAGCAAACTCAACAGCTGAGCTTGGAGGCATGTTCACACAGATGTCATCGATGTTCGTTACAAGAGGATTTCTGAATCGTCAAGAAAATCAAGCTTCTTTTTCATTTTGTTGTGTTTCAGACCTCTTCCACAGTCTTTCAAACAAGACAGCTGGAAATTTCTGCTCGTAGTTTCTTATAATTTACCTTTACGGTGACCGAACTATCAAGCCAAAGTGAAAAAAACCCTGGGGTACTCAAATTTATTTTCATTATTGTTATCAGATGGTGGTAACATGCTGAGCTGTGTGCTGAACGGACCCTTAAAAGCTTCCCCGAAGCATTGGAATGACATGTCATAATTCTTCCACCAGGCATGCAACTCGCAACAGAAACTGGACTGTTTAGTTTTGTCTGGCAATGTGCTGCTGAGGTTGGAAGGATTGTATGGCATTGCGTCACTTGCAGTTTGATTTTTCAGCAGCTGCCATTCAGAATGCAGTGTTTTTCTAACGGAACGGGTTGGTTTGCATCACCTGCGCCAAAGACCCTCCATTCTCTGACACCTCTGACCTGCAGTGGTCACCAAGCACTGACCCGCAGTAAACTACAAGGCAATGTGGCCACTTGGCACACAGCGTTCATAATAACTTCCAAACACTCCGACCGTTCTCTCACAGCTTTTCCCACTGTTCGCTTCGACTTGATCGCACCTACTTTTTACGCGAAAATGCCACTCGACAACTCGGATTTGTTCTTTCTTGGGCACTGGAAACGACGGGGTTGATGGAGTTGAAAATTTTTGTATCTTTTCGCAAAATTCGTCCAAGTGACTCATTGCGTTATAAGTTCAATGGACGCCATTCCTGTTTGAATGTTCTGGAAACTATTTGTTGTGGTTTACTCCTGTCTTGTTTTGATTTGGGCATGATGCTGTTATCACGCCGTGGAAGTGGCAGGCATATTTCAGTACGCCACAGATACCAAGGCCCGTTGATTTACGGATGAGGCGTGTGTCTTGTGATTATGAACGAGACACACCGGACGTCAATCACACAGTGCAAACGTACTCACAATCTCACATACACGTATTCGTGTGGAGTACTTTACAGATTTGTTATGAGCTGAAGATGTAAAGCGATATCGGCACACGACGTCCGCAAACATCAAGCAAAAGACCAAACTTTTTACTTTTTGTGGACTTCAAAAGTTCACGCACTGATGATCATGATCCATCGAGGGATCCGAAAAGTAAGTATATGGGACAGGAAACCCCCAGTCCTTTTTGCAACGCCTCTGCACGAGTCTGGCACATTCCGCGAGTGTCAAGAAATATTCACATGACAACAAATGAAGGCAACAGTGATGACTGTGAAGAGAAAGAAGAGGTGAAGAAAAGAGAATGACTTGGAGAAAGCAAAGCCCATGACGTTCACCCTTTTTTTGCATCACGGGTAATCTTTGTGAAAAACACACAGCTCTTTGTTGCATTTTGAGGCAAAGCGAGTTCCAGGTCTCGCTCGGCCAGAGAGAAGCGCAGCGCGCCCCGCCGCATACCTGTCGACACCCTAATCATCGCACGCACTTTTATCTGTGATGCTAAACCGGATCTCGCGGGGAAAACAATTAGCGCCCTGGATGTGTACATTAGCGTCATCACTGTAGCTTCAGCAAACATACCAGATGGACATAAAATGGTCACACGATACCCCAGTCCGATTCCCTGCAACATCTTCACAGTTGGGAGTTTCACACAGAAGCGTCAGATCACAGTTTGATGTTACGAGACGCACAGACCAAGATGCTTTCAAAACGGGATTCGGAACACGTCAGTTGATGGCTGGGCAGTTTGTGGCACTGAAAATAAAATGCCACATATCTTCAGGAAAATAACACTGCAGTTGTGGCAGAAACTCACACAGGAGAAACTCGAGTAACATTTCGACGTGAAAAAGTCCCTCATTTATTTTTTCCAGTGGCGTGTTGCGGATCTTAGCAAAACGAACAGCTGTGGCTTTTCAGTCCAATGAAAAGATTTATCTAACTTGTTACGTGAAAGAGCTGGAGTTGTTTGCTGCTTTGATGAGTAAAGACATAATCTAGACATAATCTAGGTATCCTGATCTTGCCGAATGTTTCTTTGAGCTGGAAGCGTTAAATGCGTGCACCCTGCGTTAAATTTTTTGGAACCATAACCTGATGATGGGATCAAGGTTTTCATTTGGCCCTTCTGTCTTTTTAGCACAAAAGCCAAAATCCAAACTTAGAAAGAAAATTCGTTCCCGCATGCATCAGCAGTGTCATCAGTTCAGTGCGAGTGAACGGGCCATTTGGGTTTTGTATCCTTCGAAATTGACGCAAATGCCACTGGACAAGCTCAACTCGTTCACGTTCATTTTCACAAACATTCAGCCATTCGCGGCAATTGCGCATGGGAGTTGGGTTGATAATTGCACAGCTGTCAAAGACGAAAAATTTGCCCAGAATACGAAATTCATCATGAGCTTGAAACTGTTCAATGCAAATTGTTCTTTGAAACGGGTGAAACGCTTAATCCACGTTGAAACAAAGGAAAACATGTTATATAGCACATTTTGTTTGCATCAAAAAATGTGCGGAAATTCAGGTTTTTCTGAAAACCTCACTGGAAAAAGTTACTTCTGGTTTCTCCAAAGTTTTGTTGAACAAACAGTGCATTCATTTTGGAACAGCTGAATGAGCGATTATCTGCTGCACGATTGAGACCGGACAAAAACAAGCAGAGTGAGGCCTGCAGTGGCTTCTGTTTTGAATTCCACCGTGATCATCTTTGGCGGTTGATCTACCTGAGTCTGGACATGCCGCTCCAACAAGCAAAACTCCTGGAGATTTCTTGCTGGGTCTTTAATGGAAACACGGGCAAAAGACTCGAAGAAGATTTTCTATGATGATGAATCGGCTGGTTGACAGGTCCATTAATCGCAGCAGATCTGATCTCTGACCCGCCTGCGTTCGCTCCGAGTGTAATTGTAGATGAGGAGTTATTTCTTGGTATCAACATAAAAGAGTGCGGTTCGTGCCAGGTTCGCTTCTTGGTGACAGGTCTTGATAGTTGTCTGAAGCTCCATCGCTCCTTGACATCGACCATTTTATTGTGCAACAGACTTTTTCTGATGTATTTCCTTTTTCCCCTTATCAACGCAACTGACTAATTGCACTGAATGTCTTGTCACCCCTGGTGTAATATTTCATAAACATATCTTCGCTACTCGTAAATCAGCTGCCCGCTGCCCGTGAAGCTTTCTTCAACGCAATTTTCTCTATCGCACCAGTGGGTGTATTTTTCATAAGGCATCTGACTGAGCGCGGTGTTATCCTCCTCCATCTGGGTCAGGTTTACTGAGAGAAGTTGGGAAGCAAAGTGATACAGCTGTTAACAACGCGGAGCGAACGTTGTGTCGACAAGCGGATTCGCGATCCCTGTTCAACCTGTCGACATCCACATCATCCGACACTCCCGTTACACCGAGCTACATCGAACAGGGACGTTTGTCTCTCAGCGAATCGCTTCTCAACCATTTTTCAAAACAGCCTTCGTGTCTCAACCGAAAAAGGAGAATTGGTCGTGGTTTTTGAGAGAACATCTAATTGATGAACAAAGAACAGGAATGAACGATGATTTGTTCCCATGATTTCATCAGCTTCGTTTCTGCGTGAACAATGAAATGTTTCAAGCTTTGTTGCGCTCAATCGAAATCTCCGCAGGAACAATTCCTTTCACGTGGATTCCGTTTTTGTCTGTTCAGCCTTCGGACTGGTTGGTTTGAATTGCAATACGGACGAAACATTATGCCATTTATTAATTTATGCAAGCTTCAACGACCAATTAGAGACCAGATCGCATTGCATGCAAGCTCGCTTGACGACAGCCGGCACAAGCCTGAAATATTAATGGACAATAAGAAAATCCAGGGACCCGCCGTTCAATTCCCTCCAGACACAAAGCAATATTGTTCGGAGAACATCGTGCCATCAAGTCGGGAAAAATGTGCAAAAATCCCATAAAAACGTGGAGGGGGTGCTTTCCTTCCCAAATTCTTCACCGGACCATTTTCCTCCCCCACAATTACAACATCCCCCACAGACTTGTGTATCAATTACTCCCGTTCCTTTCTTATTTGTCCCGAAAGTCCGTTCTCAAAGGCCGCACCAGTGCGGGAAATATCGCACCATTTGCAATTTACATTGCCTTTGTGCGGAGTCGCTGCTGCGTCCACGCTCCACGGACTGCGTTCAAAGAGTATCAGTGCCTGAGTGTGACAGGACGCCAGTCCACCTTGTTCCGTTCCTGTTCGTGGTATGTTGCTGAAAGACATTTCCACTTTGCCATGATTTATGGGAAAATTTTTGCACCTTGGTTGACTTTTAGTGCACGCCAATATGGCTCGGTGCGTTTTACAACTCGCTTGAAGACATAATTGCTCTGCCTCATTTTGTGAGTAAACTTTTTATTGCAGCAGCAACAACATTCTGAACTCGCAGGTTCTTTGAGTGCGAACTTCAAATGCAGGCTGTCAGCAGGACTGCTCAGAACAGTTCGCAGTTCGCGCCCCTCTGGTTCGCACTAACCCTGCGCACTTACGTGTAAACCTCGTGTTTTTCTTTTGTTGTTGACTTCTCTTCGTTGAGACAAAAACACAGCACGGGTCACGTCAGAATCGAAACGGCAGAACTTCAGTTTCGTAGTACAACTGACGTAAGATGGTCCCCCGGCCAAAGTTTTGCTGAGTAACACGAGAAACGCGATTTCTTGTACAATCTCTCTGCCTTGTGTGCTGCTAATGTGTAGAGGATTATCAATCACGAAGGGGCTGCACAACGATGATCAATATTTCCACACGTCCAGGGCGCTAGATACCTGAAGGCCACCATTTCTCTGTTGTGTGTATGTTTCCAGTCAGGAAGATAAAAAGCATAAGTACTGTCAGGAAAATGGACGAGCGGTTTGTGTGGTATCCCCACAGGACGTAGTACACACAGGAGCTAAATGCGTATTGTTGTTGCTTTCAGAAGTTTTGGGAGATGGGGAGAGAAAAAATAAGACACAAAACACAGGTGCTTGACTCAATTTCTTCCCGCCCTTCTCTCATCCAGAAAATGAACATTGCTTGCTTCCAGGGGACGGACGACGGCAGAGACTTCGGGACTTGGGACCGGCAGATGATCACCGAAGTGGCGGTGGAACCCGGCGCGGGAGACGCGCGCTTCTCTCCGTCCACCCAGAGCACGATGCAGCTGCCTCAGCGGGACAACTCGAGACTGACGCCTTCGCCGCGTCCAGACCTCAACCCGCCGCCGCCGCCGCTGCACACGGGCAGCAGCGACCCGACCAGCCGGGCCCAGCCTGGTGCCGGCCTGGCGCCGCAGCTGATTGACACCAGTGCTCTTCTACATCACCTCAATTGGCTCCAAAATAATCCTAATGCTCAGGTAAATTGCACAAAATTACTGGCCATGAGACTCGTCTACAGTCATTGGGGCAATACTGAGGCGGAATAGTTTAGTTTTCTCATGAAATGTTACATGTGCTCACAACATGGAAACATATTTTTGCTGGCTCCTCTCCTGCAAGTAGAGGTGGGTTCGGCAATTTAACTTTGCAATTGAAGGGGTTTCTGTCTCATTATCTCGAAATTTGTGGGTAATAAGCATTACAACTGTTGGTTGATGTCTCAGCTGGCAAAGAAAAATTGCAAGCCTCAAAACAATCTTGAGAATTCTTCAGTTTATGCACGCATGGCCCACCGGTACAACAAGTAAAAAGTCCAAACATCTTTTCAAAAAAGGACTTTGCAGTGGAGGTGGTAGTCTGGCGCTCGTTAAATTGTCAGAACAGAGCTAAAGCAGCGTAATTGAGGCATGAATGGCCTGAGCCAACGGAGATGAAAGCACATGGAGACCAAAAGAACCAACTTGTTAACTTCTAAAAACGTGCAAGACAAGATGTGATACTGTCACGTCTCACGGACGATACAGTGGCTTTCCAAAACTTCAGTCATGCCATATGGTGCACCATAAATTGACCAAAAGTAAACAAGAAAGAAATGGCAAGAATTGTTTGCGAAGTAAATCTACACGGACCCGGAGGCAGAGCTACCACGACCAGGTCTGCAAAAAAAGGCTTGGATTTGTGATTGAGAACTGTGTGCTTGAAACTGACCCTGCTCTTTCAAACTATTTACGAGAAAGAGCAGACATCAGTCATATTTCTGATACTGAAATAATATCTGTGCACATAAACATGAAGCCCAAATTACTCCCTTTCACATCGCGTCAACAGACGAGATTTTCTTGCCAAACAGCTGAAATTAGTCGTGAAGCCCACAATAAAGGCCCCGTAATTTGATACTCCACGCAAATGTTGCACCGACTTTGTCCACGGCTTCAGTTTATTCTCCTTCACCTGTACCCCGCAAGGCAAGTCTGACAACAGCAAATGCGCAACGATCGCGCCCGGCAATTTTAGACCAGTCATGACGAGAAGGCATTATTTTCAGCTCACGAAAATTTTCAAACAGAAAAAAAGATCACACAGAACCAGTACAGCAACCATGTAGAGTCAACTGGACTCAAACACAAATCAACGTGAGTTCGTTTGCTCATGTGTCTTTGTCATATCTTGTGTGTCAAAACTTTTGTACGTTTTTCCATTTCTAGATGGTGCCAATGGTGCCGCTGGCGGCGGCGTGTGGCAATAGCGGCTGCAATGAATCCTGTGGAGAGGAGGAGAAGGACGACAACACGGACTCTGCGTCATCGGGGTCGAGCGGGTCGGAGGGCGCGGCGGGCGGGGACAGCTCCGGCTCGTCCGTCTGCTCCGCAGACGTCTCCTTCTCCGACAGCGGCCGCGGAACCAGCGAGGACGACTGCCACGCCATGGCGCTCGCCTCGCTCAACAACCACAGGAATGGTGAGGTTCCACGCATATCTGTGGCTGTTCAATGGAGCATCTGTGAAAGTTCCAAATATCAACAGTGACAACTTGTAATTTTTGTGTCACTTCAACTTAATTTGAAACTTTTGTATTCATGGAAAAACGTTTGCAGGGAATAGTTTGACGGACATGCTTTTGTTCGGGAGAAATTTCTCCTGAGAGAACTTTTGAACCAGAGAGTCAAGACGTAATGTTCAACCTCACAGAAATAGTTGTCGTGTTTTTTTGTAATGTTAACTGTCAGTTGGAAACCACTTTGAAGAAACATCTGGCGAAATACACTTCACCAACACCAACTTGTCTTCTCCGCAGGTACGACCTACGAACAGCTACACGTTCCAGGGAAAGTTAACAGCTTCTACCCGAGTCCGACCAAGTGTTCCAGAGTGGGACCACAGAAGCCACCTGGGAGCTCAGCTGCCGCGGCGCGGTACACGAGCCTCCATCCTGTGCAGCCGAACAAGCCCAGGCACCAGCAAAACCACTACATCAATGTGCCACATTACATGCCCATGGCCCCGCCGAGAGCCCCTGGACCCAGGGGCCTTGCTGTACCCAACAGACACAGAAACTTGCAGCACCAGAAGAACTGCCCGTGTTGTAAGGTGAAGCTCCTGTCGACAATACACGGACAGCCGTGTGGATCCAACAGCCGATCGTACGGCTCGTGCACTCCCGAGGTCAACTCCAGACCCATCAGCCCAGCAAGTGGCGGACCAGACAGTTCGAGGCCAATCTCTCCGGTGTCCGTTCACAGCACCACAAGCAGCAAATCCGGCCGCTCTCAGTCGGCCCGATCTCAAAGTCCCAACAGCGTCATTGAAATGAGCCCTGTGAAAACCAGTGTGCATTCGCATCCGAATTGCAAGTGTGACGTCAATATTTCCGGCAAAATGGACAATGCAGCGGCGCCGAGAGTGCTTCCGAAGCGCAAGGCGCCGATCCCGCCGGTGCGCAAACCGTCCACGAGGTTGTGTTCCGCCGAGCAGCTGCAGTCGCAGCCGCCGGAGTCTGGCGCTGTTCACTTGCAGAACAATCTCACTTCTGAGTGCGTGGTTTAACCAGGACACTCACCTTTACAAGGTCGCGTGCCAATGCGCAGGTCTTATCTCAGAGAAGACAAGTTTTCAGACACAAAGACCTGAATTGTGCGCTTTTTCTAACAGTCTGACGTGTTTGCAATTTAGAAAACGAAGTGGTGTGCCAGAAATCGAAGCGGAGCGTAGTTTTTCAACTTTCTGTGGATTTTGCATCACGGTAGTGTTTTCATGCAGTGTTCATGTACATATTTTTTCAGGCTGGTCAGGTTTTGCCTTGAACATATCAAGTTTATAGCTATATTTTTAGAGCTGATTTACTGCCAGTCATACTCGTTTGATGTAAATTTAATTTCTGTCACTCCTTGATGATGGGGAGTCTAAATTATTGAAACGCTACGTTGCGAATGGTTTACGTGCTGGAGAAAATAAATACGAGTAATATTTGACATTATGAAGAGGTGGTGTTGTTGTCTTTGTTTACAACTTCAGCAGTGCAAACGAGTCGGGTGGTCCAAAAGTTACCAACTTCTGAACCCTTTCATCGGGACCTCCCAACATTAGTCTGATGTCAAGATGAAGAGAACACGACACACAGGATTACCCATTCCCATGGACGCAAAGATTTGCACTTTTTCACATGCTTAGACTGAGCTGTACTCGTTCGCATGAACCTGACAGTAACAGATTTCTTTCTTCACAGTTAAACTTCTAACTTGGGGAGCAAATTTTGTTCAAAGATAAGTTGTGCTCGAAAGCGGCACCGACCAGTGCGTCACTCGTGCTGCATGTGCGCACACGGTTGACACAAGAAACGCCGGGTCACTCGAACTTGAATTTGAGCGCTTCTTTATGAATTGCTGAGGCCATTAAGTTTGAAGGTTTCGATTCGGGGCACTTGAGATCGCGCGTACGACTCGTACTCATTACTGCTCGTCAGCCGACGTGGAATCCTCAGAGGAACTCTCCAAAGCCAGGCGTATCGAGGTGCCGGTGCGCCTTATTGAGTGCCAAAGAAAGCACTTAAGCAATGATTTATGCATCTGTTTAAGATATTTACACCTTATTAGGCATGCTTTGAATGGGCATGCAGGTTAGGGGTCTTTCCGTGTGACTTGCAGTGATAATTGTCGGACAGTCGGATGAATTATCTCGCACAATTGCTGGTTCTGCAGCTGACATCCAGCTATCAACAAGACAAACAGCCCAAAACTTGCAATTAAATCAATGTCTGGCAACAAATGTAATTGTACGTCCAGTTTGAATTCTTTGCCAGTTCATGTGCATGGTCATACCAACACAAAGCAGGCTGACCGGCACACGATGGTGACGTCCGTTGTTCCAGCCCAGCCGCTCAATAGTCCCTTGAAAACATTTTTCCAAAATTCGAACAAATACATGTAAAACAGGACGTGACTGGCACCCCCTCCCCCCCAAAAAAGTACTTTTTTCCGTGGACCGAAAACGAAAGAATAGAAACCTCAAAGAAAAAGCATGCGCGCGCAAGAGCACTCTTTGAGAGCAAATCGGTTCTGCATCTCCACGTACAACAGCTTTCTTTGAGAGACATAATAAATCCTCCCGTGAAAAGGAAAAAGTGCAGAAAAAACACGGGCAGACAGAAAACGCGTCCTTCAGGGGGAAATTTTGGCGCTTTCAAATAGAGAAGCGTTTTGACGCTGCGGAATGAGGTCACCATTGACGCTGGTCGCACGTTTTCAGCATGTCCACGAAGAGCAGTTGCTCATTGTGTTGTTGCAGGAAGCAATACATTCTTTAAAACCCATATCTGCTGCAGCACCGGAGTACGATAATCAATCATTCACCCACAAATCAATACTTTTACACATCCAGGTAGCAGCGTACCTGTGGGCCTCACCTGCAGTCAAACGTGATAAATGCTTCAAACCGCTGTTTAGAATTCCACGATAACACGGCGCAAAATAAAGAACATTTAGATAAAGCACCAATCTGCACCGAACTGCTTCAGTCACTGCTCTTCGAAGGGGAATTTGCTGCTTGTCAGGAATGTTGATTGTTGCATGTTTGCAGTTTTTTATGACCCAAGACTCGTGTAAGAGAAACCAATATTCATTTCATACCTGGGTCGTGTGGATAAAGAAGAATTACGATAATCTAAACACTTCCAGAAGCCTTGGATGCATGCACCAGAGAAATTGCGTGCACTGTGGTCAGAGGTGAAACCAGCCAGTGACCCTGAGGGGCGAGATCTTTGAACATTGACACCAGACCTGAAAGCGAATGTTCTTTACGGTCGCAATCACCTGTTTCAAATGATTTCCGCTGATTAGCAGGCAGGCCTTCAGTTTTAGGCACGAATTTTCAGTTTTTGTTGGTACTTGCAATTCTTTTTTGTTGCGAATGACCAATTCACGTAACTTTTGTGAGGATGTTGTGCACGAGACACCGCTTCTGGGGCACTCAGGTTCAAATCGCAAAAGAAGCGTGAGCGTGAAAAGCTGCAGCGTAGAAAGACAAAGACGAGCATTGCCTGGCAAACTTTTTCTCTAAAATTTTGCATTGTCGGCTTCACGAAACTTGTTTCACTTCGGGATTTGGTGCTATTGTTCGATTGTCGTACTTTCCTCACAGTCGAAACACTGTCACAAGTGTCACTGCTAGTCCTGAGTTCTGGGGGTCTGCCACTCAACATCAACACACTCCAGCGGTTCAAATGACTTGCTGTCAACTGTGTCACCATCTGAGAATAGTTTTGCGTTCTTGGGTGTCGTGTTGGAACTCAATGTTGCCATTTGAACCTCAAGTGTCCTTTTCTTCCCTTCTGTTTGCGACAAGAGGTTCTCCAGTCTCGTAAGAGAATCTCTCAGAAGGACAGAAGCGGCCTTCTCTTTTTGCGCATTTTCCTCAGCTTTGTCCTTTGATTCCAGGGCTTTGGTGTATTTGGTCTGCAGCATGTTCAGTTCACTGGTTTTGTCCCTGAGAGAAGTTTCTAGCAGGTGGATTCGATCGAGGAACTTTCCTTTTTCACTCTGGAACTTCAGCAGAAGAACATTCGCACCATAGGTGGCTGCCTGAAAATATAAATCCAGTAAACTACGGTGTGCTCACACTGTAAAGCAGGTATTTCGAAGTTCCTTTAGCTTGTTTACTCGAACACAAACCTGAAATTCGGTCAGTTCCAGATTGAGTCGTGCGTTGACGGTTTCAACTTCAGACAAGTTCTTGATATTTTTCTCTGTTTTCTCCATTTTCTCTGTGAGTCGGTCAATTTCTGAATGGAACTGGTCGTTGATGGCTGCGGTTTTGGATGTATGTTGTTCGATGATTTTGTTTGCCTTGCTGAGTTCTTTCTGAAAGTCCCAAAGCACATATACGTACAAGTCAGCAGCAAGGTGCTTGCTTGAGGCCAAAGTAAGGTGCTCGGGTATTGCCTTTGAACAATGCAACATGAATCCAGCTCGCACAAAATGCGCCTGTGGAATCATGCGAATGGTATGAGTACTCTCATGCTCACCTCTTTTTCATTCGAAATCTCTTTCAGTTCGGAAATAAGCTGGCGATTCTCTTTCAGCTGACCTTTCAATTCACTGCCACGCTGCTTCGCTCTAGCGATCTTTTGCTGTGATAAAAACAGGTCAACATTGGTCATTTCTAATTTCTCAACAGCTGTTGTTGATGCGAAGAACGAAAATTTCCATTCCCGTCTTCTGTTGACAACACAACTGATGAGATCACCTCGTTGCGTTTTGAACACTCTTTCATTTCGTCTGTCCACTTGTTGGCCTTGTGGAGCTGTTCCTGAAATAGAAGGACCGCCGAAAATACGAACATATCCATTCGCAACTTTGCCAAATCCACCATTTGATCATTTACGTTCAACTTTTGGGCAGAAAATGTGTCTCTATCTACCTCGTAGTGTTTGGACTGTTCCTCCAAGTCGAAGATGAGTTGATGGTCCAGAGCGAGTTGAGTTTTGAGTCGCTTCACCTGTTGAAGATAGTCGCTTCGCTCACTCATCACCAACCTGTGCTCCCTCTGCAGATCTGCGTTCGTTTCGTCGTACACAAACTTCATTTGATCCAGTTGAGAGTTCAAATCTTCGCGCATCATTCTCAGCTGACTTTCGTTCACACCACGTCCAAAGGAACGTCGGCAGTCCAGCTCCTGCTTCATGATTTTGTTCTGGATGATCAGTTTGTGCATTGTGGTCATGACTACCTGGATATCCTCTCGATATTTCATCCTTTCTGTTCGTAGTTCTGTAGTGAAGTCTGCGTCGATTTCTTTCAACTTGTGCAGTTTCGTTTCTTCAACTTCGTTGCGGAGCCGGACAATTTGTCTGTTGAGAAGATGCTGCTTTGTCATCATTTCTTCCATCATTTTGTTATTTTTCGTCTCCTCTACTTTCAATCTCTGAAGAAGTCTTTTGTTTTCTTCGACCGCTTCACTGAACTTCTCTTCGAGTTCTGTGTTTGTCTGAAGCGCAGCTGGTGTCACGGACCCGTTTTGCGCAGGTTCTCTCCAGTCCTGCACAGTCGTGTCGGTAACTGTGCTCGTGTCTGAGATGTCGTCTGTGTCCCCAGCGTACGGCCACTTCTCTTTGCCAGCTTCTAAGTTTTCAACAGTGGAGTCAGAATTGCTCTGGAGAGTTTTGGCTTGGTTCGCAACAGGAGCAGACTCACTGTAGTGAGTGGTCTCAGGACTCAAAATTCCGTCTCCTTGGTCCATCAGCCTGCTCTCTTGCCTCTTCTGGAAACAAAAGAACTCGTCCAAAACACACACGACGACAAAGGAAAGATGAAAGAAGGAAAACAAATCTTGAGACAAATACGAGTAATCAAAGACGAGAAAAGGGCGCGCGAAGATAACATTGGGGATTGAAACTTGTTCCCTTTGGACACCCATCGAATGGTTGCGCACAAGTGTGCAATTGTTCAAGATTTGGTCTACGTGTGAGTGAAACGAACGGCGGGCACCTGGCTGAGTTTGACAACTTGCGCTTTCAGTTCTGCGATGGCGCTGCTGTCCTGCTCCAGCTGCGCCTTCATGGTCTGGGAGCGGCGCTCTGCGTCCGAGAGCGCCGCGTTCTTGTCGTCCAGCTCGCGCTGCAGGGTCGCGCTGTCGGCCTCCGCCACTGCCAGCTTGACACCCGCCTCCTCCAGAGTCTGTGACACGTCAAGTTCCAAGATTGAAAGTGCGGGAATCGTGGGCGGACCAGGTCACTTGGAACTTGGGGTTGGAGAAGTTGGAGGGAAGCCGAGCCGACGGAGCTGCGCGAGAAACTTGGATTTCTGTTGAGGTGTTTCTAGATTTTTGACGAACAACACAACACAGGTTGGTAAATGTAAACTCGAGTCGATATCCAGTCGCGTGCACTGCAAGCGGTGTCCAGAGAAGTTAACAGCAAAGGGAGGGTGAGGGAACACATTAGTTTGAATCTAAATTCCAGCACATTCACCTGAAATGTATTCTGCACCAACATTTTGTAGTCAACAATTTGTTCGCTGAGGTTGATTTCTTGATGATGTTGTGCCTCCAAATCCTTTCGCAAAGAGGCGACTTGCCTCTGGAGAGAGACCACATCTCCCTCCGGATCGGTCATCGTCCCTCTCGACTTTTTGCCCCATCTCGGCTTCACCTTCCTTGGGCTGATCTGCACTCAAAGAGAAGCACATGTGTCGTACACGCATGCAAACAGCACCTGTAGATCTAGGTGAACGTTTGAATCCACAAATTTCAGGATTTTTACTTTTGGAACTGAGGAATTTGAGCTTGTTGCTCTTACCATTGTGAGAACACTTTTGCTGCACACAGCAACACTCGGAACGTGGCAACACGCGCGCGCTCGCCGTGCGTCACAAAATCCAGTCGTGACGTCATTTGGCGACCGTCTCTGCATGGTGTTTCAAGAAAACGAAGCATTTTCCCACGGGACAGCGATTCACACGAGACAGATTTCTTTCCAGCTTTCAACAAGCAATTTGTTCCACCTGAAGCGTTTCTTTTCGAACAGGTCCGATTCCGTCCTGCTTTCTTTTTTGAGAATCGAGGCGTAGATCTAGACAGTCTGGTCGAGTCTAGACTCTACATAAAGTTGCGATAACTTTTGAACGACTTTGTCAAATTCAAGACTCGCAGAAATCACTTGACTTCAAATGTCACCTGTAGATCCACACCCATCTCGCTCCTCCCTCCATTCCTTCTGTCATCAAAACAACAAAAATATTTGGGAAGGGTGAGCTGCATTTCTGATTCAGGCCAACAGATTTGATTCAGGCTCAATTTTGAGCAACTGAAACAGGAGCGACCGAAATATCACAAGGCAACCAGGGAGTTTTGCACATGAACACATGTTTCTTGGTGAAGATAAATTTCAAGAACAATAGATTCAGTTATTTTTCATTCTGAACGATAAGTTTCAAAAATTGTTTCAGCATAAGTTTCACATTTGGTTTCTTCCTCTCTGAACATCCTGACACAAGTGAGTGACAAAAGAAATTTGCGAGTGCTTACTTGGCGCAAGTTTTTCTTGTTTCTGTTTCTATGTCTTCCACAGAATGGAAAATTATTGAAATATTCTTGGTGTTTATTTTTGTTAAATTTTGGCAAACATTCGATTGGAGGAGGGATCCTCCGCCTCCGCACAAAGTTCAGATTTTGAGAAATGATTCCCTTTTCTCAAACCCCCGGCGGCAATACATTGAACGAGAGTGTTCAACAAATCAACAAGGAAAGTCTATTTCTTGTTGTTTTATTGCATTTCATCCATAACGGAACACAAAATATGCTAGGCTACTCACAAATGAATTTTTCGCAAACGATCTCTGGCTACAAGAAACAGTGCCTGAAAGTTGGCAATCATGAAAACGTAGCAGACCGCGCCACAAGATACGGAAGCGCAAAGCAGTTCGACCATCTGCGGGGTGCAGAACGTTGGTGACACATCTCCGGAACCGTCAGGTGTCTTTGACATCTTTCCCCGAGAACTACGTAACACAAGACTCATACCCGTTCCGTTTTCGTTCCGCTGTCATTGTTGGTTTCTTGCGAACGACAAACATCGCGCGCGATTGGGAAATTTGAATTGGAAATATTGTGAGCCAGTTGAAAACGAAAAGGTACTGACACAAAAAACGGCATCTGGCGCGGTCCGCAGCAGCACAATCCTGTGGCAAAAAAAGTCACATGCACGCATAAAACGGATCACTTGCTAGAAAACAAATGATGTCTGACTGACTGCTTCTCTTCAGTACGTATAAGTACAAGAATGTTATCATTCAGTGCAAGAAATCAGCACACAGTTCGACTAGATCAATAAAGTCTTTGAGCATACGATATCACTCAACACAATATTTCAGCATTCGTGATGTCAAGAAATGTGCACATGCAAACTTGCACACAAATTATCATGCCAGTGCGCGAAACTTTCAACAAAACGCAGAATCCTACGAGTGTTTGTCATGTCTTGATCCAGAAAGGAACTCCAGTGACAGAGACACGCAAAATTTCGAAAGAGACACTTTTTCTGGATTGTTCTCTCTTGGTGTGCAAATATATACAAATTCCAGTTCAATACTCATGGATACAAACAAGCTATAGCATGCCAAAAGTTTCAATTAAGTTATGTACACAACAGCTGTAAAACTTTCACAGGGCAGCTTGACGCATTTCTGTACATGACTTGTACAAATAGTTGCATGAAGGTACAAATATGTACATTTTCCGCCAGGATTGTCCCTGTATTTTGTGAGTTTTGTCACGATTTGATGTGTGAACACATTGGCACCGTGCAGCAGATCATTTCTTGCAACGCGTAAATCCGCCTTGCAGAAAACCGCCTTCCCTCCTCAGCACTAACACCGGAGTCGGTCCTGTTTCATCAAACAAACCCCCAACAACACAGCCACTCGAATCACCTCAATACCCTGAGCAAACCATTTTTGCGGCTGCATGTAATTTTTTATCATCCATGTCACTAGATACAGCAAAGCGTACATCCCTCCTGAATCATACAAGACTGCCGTCCTTCCAGTCTGCTGATGACGGAGGCGGCGGTGGCGGCAAATCGTACTGCTCCGGCTCTTCGGGGATCACGTCATTGCCTATGTGAGCATAGTTCCTGTACGGCTGCGACGGCACCAAGTGAACCTTTCCCGTCTGCTGGTGCTGCGGATAGATGGGCAGTGGAGGTCCTCCCGGAGCACCGATACCCACTGAAGGGGCGTGGCCATTCTGGTACATCGTGTGCTGTTGGTAGGTGCTGGAGGGCGGCGGCGCAGGCGGCGGCACCTCATCATCCTGATGCATTGGAATGCCCTCCTCATGTGGCGGTCCCTGCACAACACCCGGGTTCTCCTCGTTGAACCGCACCGTTTTGTGCGCATTGTTCACTCTGTACACGTGCCCACTCTGCCTCAGGTTCTGACTTTCCTGGGCCAACCAGTCTGAGAAGCTCGATTGTCTGGAGGGTGGTTTGCGCTGTGTGGGTGGACCCTGCGTACCAGGTGGGTGAGCTGGGTGGTGAGGATGCGGGTGGTGGCCCTTGCGCAGGATAGATCCAGGTCCACCTACAACACATTGAACACAGTGACACTACGTTTTTGTGGACCTTGAAAGACAAATTCTCACACCCAAACGAAGTGTGCAAACATGAAACGAGAAGGCAATTACAGAAGGTTACCGTTCATATGAAGGTGTCCACCATTGTCTTCGTGGGTTGACATGTCTGCACAACAGCCACTGTCAGAGTCCTTCTCCGTGCTCGCTGGGCTCTGCATTTCGAAACTCACCTGCAAAACAACAAACGTGCATTATGACCGCGCCTCTGGACTTTGCTGCCACCTGGTGCCACGTTGGGACCAACTCAATTGAGTATTTCTTCTCTTGCCACCAGTTTTGTGAGTCCACAGTTCAGCAAAGCACCAAACACCACTAAACACCGTTATCTTGACAACACAAATCCGTGGTCAAAGATCTCTCGCTGCTTGCGAATTGCAAATGACTCTTTCGCAATCGATAGTACCTTTCTGTAAAGACTAAAGGGTCTTTTGTACCATTCGCTACTGAAGCATATTATCTGCGATGATTAATGATGGACTAATGGACACGAATAACGCTGGACAAGTCATTCAATCAATGGCAGTCTTTTCATAAATATATCATGCAATTCTGTAATACGCCACTTATTCCGAGAAACTCTCTTAACCAACGGAAATATTTGGAGGCACTAATAAAGTACATTTGTGCTTTCTGGCCATTCAAATCCTTAATTAAGGGACAAATTATAATGTAATCAATTTCAATTCAACAATTAGATGTCCTGAGTTGTACGAGTATTCACTCAATGTCCATGGATCTCTTGTCCGGCGATTTCAGAACCCGACGATGGATCACACTGCTCTGTTGTAAGCAACATTCAAAATCCACCGTAGTTTTTATTTGAAATAAAATGGATTTTGTATCGATTACGGGCGAATAAAACATGATTCGATACCATTAACCCTGTTTTTGATGGCACAAGCTGAAATTTACCATTTATTTGTCACAATGGATTGTGTCTGGTGCATTGCACTTGGTCTTTCCACACAAAAATCATTGAAGTCCTTTTAAAATGTCGTAGCACCAGCATCCAAAGCAAACATTGGGAAAGTGATGGCGCTGGAAGCTCCCTTACAAATACATGTACGAGCGAGCACATTGCAGGGAGGGGAAGAAGACATGTGTGGAAAATTATTTTTCGACATTGCATCGACCCAAATTTAGCTTTCCATCGTCTTACTTGGTTTGCTGATGTTCACCAAACTGGCCAGCGAGCAACTTCTAGCGCGGATGTTTTCCCTCGCCGAAAGACTCAGACGTCAGAACCAAAACCTCCTTTCGATAACTGTTCTTGCAAATATTTGCACCATTCCACCAGTTGCTCATCATTTCGATGACTTCACGGGACAAAAAAGTCAACATGACAATATTTTGTCTCTGTGTGTCTTGGACTCAACATTTGCATCGAAACGTCTCTGTGGTGATAAGATTTCCAGCCGCCAACCGCCCCGCTTTTTACCTCGCTCGACTTGGGTCACGATATTTTTCTTCCACGAAGTTGAGTCCGCCACCCGGTTTACACAGGGCAAAAGGTAAAATCGATACGCATATGGATGAATATTGATTGGTTCTTCCCCGACATTTGCTCCGTTCTCAATGCGACGCGCACGGATAGATTTATATGGTCGAGAAGTGCAGACAAGCACCAAACATCAAACAGTCATGAGAACTCCGTTGACAACATCAATTATTAAAACAGTTGACACAATCAACATTTTTGTCCTTCGATTGTCACTTGTCGTGACCATTTGGAGTTCACCATTGTCAGACACGAGGATGATTAGTTCGCATTGTCTCTCTCCCTGCATCTTTTATTATTTGTGCCGGAGCAGCGAAAACTGTCATATGTTGATGCCAAATTTCCGTCTCTGGATCAAACTGCACGTGTATCAGTCGTGCATAATTTAGGGTCATCTTTATCACCACTGGGAAAGCGACGCTTGTCTTTTGAAGAGTCAATGAAAAGAGGACCGATGCCAGATGTTTTTTTGTGCCCCTTAACCATGAAGGTCACCAAAGCACCACCAAGAAGGGATCCTTGTGACACAGTCGCAGCAGGTTTGAGCGTTCTGACCGTGATACCCACTGCATCAACTGGATTCCATTTTAGTTCCACACCAGTCAGGTCGGATCTTATTTGCAAGTTTGTTTGGTTTCCACTCTCTTCTGAAAAAAATATCTCCAAACTGCTGGACAAACTCTTGATGAAGTGTTCATTCAATTACTGTCCAATCTCCGGTGTGCAATGACGGTTACGATCGGTTTAGACCCAAAGAATTATGTTCGGTGTCCGTTTCCACCGTCAGTTATTGAGCAAAATATGAGGTTCATGATATCAATCTCTGCATGTAGTCACCGCAACTCGCATCAGGTAGTGGATTTATATGGCTGACAAACTCGAGTCAAAGTTTGCTCATTACTTGTGCAGTCGAGATTACTAAGCAGCGACAGAATAAGCAGCGGTGCGACCAAATTAGATTACAGGTTCAGAGTGAGGATTATATCATCCATCTCTGCGAATCTGAACACTGTCATCTGCATGAGAACCCCCATTTCGGTCAGGACTTCACCTGGCTTCGCTCTTGTCAGAGCAGCGCTGGAGTCGTCGTGTCAACTCAAGGCTTTTCTCGCATATGGTGACTGGAAGACACTTCCTCAAATCAGTACGGATTCAATTTTGGTCGTATCGCAGGAGAAAGGGTTTCGTAGACGAAGATACCAGTCCAGACGTGTGCATGGAAATGAGAATTGCGACCAGAAAGCACCTTTTCCGTCCGCAGATGTGTTTTGTTGTTGGCACCTCAAGAACCATGAAAATGACAGAAAATTGCGTAAAACTCAACCCTTCTTCGTTCAGATGAAAGGAAATGGCAAGATAGTCTCCTTTGTTTTCTCAAAAAGTGGAGCCACTGTCATGTTCAGGATTCCCAAACAGAAGCCCACGAGATTTGGCGGAAGACAAGACAAACAGACGCACTGTTGAATACGATGTGACGTTCCGCCGCTCAACACGCAACTTGGCGTGATTTGCTTTTCCCTCTGTTCCTTTTCCCTCTGCTGGGTGGAGGAGGGTGGGGAGCCGCAGCAAGGGTCCCAATCAACATCTTTCCACACGATACTTCCAACACATAGCCTTCCACTACCCGTCAATTCCAATGAAAATCTTCATTTTGGTGTGTGCGAGTACCATTTTTTTTGGCTTTGGATTTCCCAGCAACAAACAACTTTCGAGTGGTTGTCAGTTCTCACAGTGAACAATTTGCACCTCATTCCGGCTGGTCAACATTCCAACCTTCAGAGATACTCAAAGCATCGTGTCTTTTCAACAGCTTTTCAAATGAAACATTTTCGGAGGCTATTTGCAGATTCCCTTGTGCCGCTACAACTTCTTCCTCTAAATGCGAAGGAGGAAGAAGAAATCCTCGGAGACAGTCAGTGATATACAATACTAATGGCATTATCAGATTTTGGCCTCCCTTGGGCAGCTAAAACAAAATCCAATTGTCATTCTTTCCTTCAAAGCAACGAGCTACATTCACCATTTGACTAGCTTGTTTTTAGCTGATAAAGCGATACACTTCCCAGTGGATTCCAGCTGCGTGCGCCGTGCCTGCTAATGAAGAAACGCGCCCATTTTGGAAACACCAAGCCGTTCTTGCAAACTGAACCTGGGAGAATCCATTGCAAACGGTTTAGTTTTGTCAGCAGTTTCAGCAGGAGAAGGAACTTGTGACGCGTTTCCCCACAAGGGGAAAGACATTCAATCTCCCCGTGTCCCTAATGGGATTACTCTCACTGAGTATCCATGTCTAGCGTAAAATAACTTGACACATTATTCGATAAACCAATGACACAATGAAATGACCCAGCTCTTAGTTACCGTACGGTTTGTTCCATTCAGTCTGTAATTGTTGTTGCCCTTTGTAAATTCCTAATGCCTGGAAATCCCTGCAGCTCGACGCAGAGTTCCTCATTCCAGACGAAAACAGGCGTCGTGTGTTTGGACACGAACCTGTTTCACTTCTGTTTGTGTGAGTCATGAGAATCCAAATTTGGCGCGCTGTGTCCTCTCCCACCAGAAAACTACCTGGGTATTTTGTGAGCACAAGTTGACTCACAACGTTTTCCCCGTCAGGCAGTGGGTGTTGGTTTGCCACCTGGATAGCGATGTACCTCGGTGACTGATACTGCACAATCTGGATGCGTTGTTTGCGAGGCGTGGGTAGAATTGATGAGCTTCGCAGACAAAACTTAGCAGATGCTCTCAGAAGCTTTAAATCTGAGAGAAAAACTTCCGCCACATTCCTCCAGACGGGACGCTCTTGTACCGAAGCTGCCAGGAAACGAGAGACAACGCAGAAAGGTGGTGACGTCGACACCTCCTGCATGGTGTGGAAACGTCGAGACACCAACAACTGAAACACAGACACTTGGCCCAACACAGTCTGGCTGGATCCAGACTGCACAACAAATCCGCTTTTCGAGTGCATCCACTTCTGTGACAAACACTGGCAGACTGAATATGGAATTATCCCGCAGGCAGAACGTCTGTCAGATACGTAGTCGTCAGGTGAGGCAGTCTGCACGTCCTTTTTCTGCTGTGAAAGTGAAACCGAGAAAGCCTCGTGCAGCGGATTCATCACATTTTGTGAGAGGAGAAAACCACTGAGCGAAGCGCAAATTTGGCAGAAGCATCACTCCCAGGACTGTTATTTTGTGGTTTCACGTGGAAAATTGTTGGGCACAGAAACACTTCAGTTTCTGCAAAAGCCACTACCTTCAGCATCCATTTCCTACCACGTCAGTGAGACGGGGGATGGCAGTCTCCCTTGTTCTTGCAAAGAAACTGATAATGGCTGAGTTAACTGACAACAACAAGCAATTTTACACAGATAAAGACCTCCCTGGTGCAACTGCGTTGGGTCCTTTTTCCGCCAGATACAGGAGCTCAAAAGCAGTTGTAATCAATGCAGTTTATTGACAATGAAGCACACTCGTAAAAGGATGAACACCACAGAGTGGCTCTGACCTGTGGACTTAACAGACGCAAAGGGCCTGCTGCCTCTCTAACCCCATCCACAGCTGCCCTTCCACCCTTCTCCACTGAAAACGGTGCTTCCTCTGTAGAACTCTGGACCTCTGGCTTGGGTCCACCCGTACCTTCTGGAATGCCCAATACGAAGACACGAGCCCCAATTTCTCCACAAGGCTGATCATAGTGTTTTGAATCCATTTCGCCAACAGCCAAAAGCAATCATTCTGACGGCAATAAACCACTGCAAACCATCTCGCCAAAGTGGTCCCACCATATGCGAACAGTCCATCAATTCTTGCCAAAGAGACTCGCACTTCGTCAGAAATAAAAGCAAAGTTGTTCGTAAATTGCAGCTGACCTTTGTTGATCTGCAAGTACCCGGACATTCAACAACAACTGTTTTCACTTCAGTGATGTGGGGTTGCATGCCCATGACAGATCTACTCACTCCTGCAGCCCGAGAAGCAAAACTGCAAAGCTTCAGGTTGCGCCATTTTATTGAGTGGTCGTTACTATTGTCAATCTGTACAACAACCTTTTTGAGCAGTTCGCATTGTGTAACAAAATAAACGATCTAACAAACAATGCTGCTTGAATCTACCTGTCTAGACAAAAAAGCAAATATCTGTGGATTTGCCACACATTGTGTCACAAAATTCTGAACAAAATCCACTGACTTGAAAAGAAGAAATACTGACATCCAATGATGTGCAAAACGAAAAGCACACCTTCACTTTTTCACTGTTAGGTTTTCGGACTTACAGGCAATGTACTCGGACCATGGTAAGTGCGAATATCATACATACTTGCTTGCGCACATGTACGAGTAAATACCTGGCTAAAATACTGCCAAATGTCTTGACCAGATATACGAGAAACTGGCATGCACATGAAAAGACACAAAGAAAACACGCAAACCAAACTTCCCGTTACTTCTGAATGCATGCACAAGAAGTGCATTACAAAACTGAACATAGATCTAAAGGGACGAAAGTAAAACATAAACTCACAAAACAGGCTCCAAAACAAAAGCAGCAGTGAACAGAAACAATTCGTACTTTGAAACGCATGCAGCTGCGGCACCAAAACCGAACAAATGAGCATGCAGACCCAACAGTCCGAACGCTGGAAAACTTTCGAAGACTGCCTTTTCTTCAGATCGGAGGCTAGAAATCATTCCATTGTTGAGATCAAATACGTCGTAGAAACCAATGATATGCAACAACCTGTCTCACACAACTGCGCCTCATGTCACAACATCAGAGCGTGATTTTCCCATGGAAACAATCCATGAACACATCTCAAATCACCCAGAAGTATCTTTCATTTCCTTCGCTAAAGCTATGTCAAGTGTGCCAAGAAATAAGACTGCGTTCCACTTCCTTCCATTGTGAACATTTGTGCACTTGAATGCATGTTCTCAGGATCCCAGGCAAATTACTCGTAAGCAACTCCCTATTTGGCATTCCAGTGATTATTTGCTTGTGATGAGACGCACTTCACACTGGGTCGTCACTTGGCTTGGCAGTGCCAGAAAGAACAATCTTTCCACTTCACGAAACTTTTCACAAAATCAAGTGAGAATAGGAATGTTCTGAAGGAACGAAAACTATCCTTTGCAAATGCCCCGGTGTTCTCGTGCACAAACGAAAATGTTTGCACGACTTTCCTGTCAGGCTCCTTCAGCAAGGAGGAACGTACAAAATTGGTTCACCTGGACTTTCTGGAAACGAAAGGGTCTCAATTTGAGTTTGACCTTTCACGGTGAAATGTCCGCCTGAAGTTTCCATAAACTTGCTTGGCTTCTGAATGGTTTTGACAAGTTGTGTTTCCAACAGCAACAAACAAACCCAACCACACGCGGAGATAAAAGGAACCTTCAGACGTAAAAGATAGTGCGACCAAATAGATTTCTGTGTGGGAATCGCACGTCGCAACGATCACTGCGCACGCAAATATCTCTTTGAGTTCCTGACTCTAAAAACACCTATTTTGTCATGTGTAACATCCATTTGCGGCGAAGCTTATGGTGCCACACAACAAGCAACCATCATTACAAGTCTTTCGCAGAGCTTCAACTCGTTAGGGAAAGGGCGCTCAATCGACTGCATTGTCTTTCACTCCGGTCATTTGGCAAGGAAACATTGAAAACGTTGCCATGGTTTAATGTTCAAGCCTCTTGTGCCAAATGTGCCTCAAGCAAAGAGGAGATTCTGATACACTTTGGGATTCTTTTTCGTATTTTCACCGCATTGAAAAAGTATACTGCGGGGAAATCATCATATTCCACTGCACAAAAAATGGCGAGATAAATGGATTAGATTAGCTGATTGATTTCGGGATTAAAAGTATCACCTGCGTGCACAACACACAATGCAAATTAACTTCATTATGCTATTCATCCACTTTGGAATATCATACATTATTTAGAAACCTTCCTTCCAGAAGACACTGGCCATTGTTGGCCATTGTTAGCCACTTGTTCATAAATATTCACTGTTCTCATTTCACGTAAAGCCAATTTGAGACTTGCGTGGACGATGCACTGACTAGAAAACACCTGTAGACGTAAAATTTTGAGTAAAAACAACCTCTGATTTGAGTGAAAATAAGACAAAACTTCCAACATTTGCACTTGATGGCGTAAAGCTCTGAGTAGGTGGGAGAAACCTGGCAAGAAATTATCGATTTCCAGAGCCTGCTGGGAAAAGGCAGCCTTGGTTTTAAATTTCTCCAAATACGGGTCAATTATATCTCTGATTGTGTTTGAATGGCTTTCTGCACAAGCGCTTTTCTTCCAATTCAGGCAGATCAGAACAGCACGCGCATGCCATTGTTTCCAAAACACAGCTGCAAATTGAGCTTCGTGGATCAATTGCACGACATGTTCCTCGTGTGCGTGCTTTTCCTTGTCATCAACTGACTATGTCCTTGCGGAAAATGCAGACAAATTTTGGAAGAACTTTTGATGACTAAAGATTCTACAATGAAAAACTGTGCAGTTATGACACTAAAGTGCATGTTTCTGCGAGGGGGGGCATGATGGTGCACACGTAATGATACGTATCTACAGTTGAGACTGCAAGTTCGAACACACACAGAAAAGAGGTAAAAAAGGAGGATTTGACAAACACTGCCGCGCACAGAGTTCACACACGAGCGCATGATCGTAAAATGAAGGAACATGGTGACAACACATCAATCGAAATCGATTTTTTCACTTTCCGACAACTTTTCATGTCTGGGAACAGAATCATATTTTGTCCCATGACTCATTGCTTGTGTCTGGCAACCCTCTTCTTGTTTGTGTGCTTCATTAGATGTGAAAGATGCGAGCTTTTGGGGTCCTAAGGCTACCTTTTCCTTTGAGGCTCAGCAATTGCTCGTGGTTGGGGAGTGGAATGAAAGGTGGTGATACAAATGCCGTGGTAATTTCTGATTGTTAAGTAATGTTGCAGAAACTTGTGGACTGGTGGTGTTCGGGCGACGCGTTCCGAGGGGATATCGAAGTTACGGTGCACTCACTCCTTTCACACCACTTTGTGCTCATTTTCTGGGCTTTGTGTGAATGGAAAGACTATCATCAGCATGTTTCCGTCTCAGCACTGGAGGGAAACTGATACAAAGAATCTCCTTGTGGAATCAGCGTACAAGAAAGCAAGGCACCAGGCACTTTTCCCGTTCATTCTACTTGTGACCACGAAAACTTGGGAAAAGGCCTGGTGCTATACCATATAGACAGTGTAATGTGCACTGGGGCTCCTGGGCGGATATCTGTTGTTGTTTTCTCCCTGATGGTGGTGCTGCCTGCCTGCAGCCCTGGGCAAGGAGCTGTACGCGTGGCCAGCAGAACCATTGGGAACGCGGGGATTGCGGGGCGCGGGATGCCTACCACCACCTGCACCACCACCAGCAGAATAATGTAAACTCACCTTGCCGCCGTCCACACTCGCCATGTCATCGTCCTCGGGATGAGGATGGTGGTTTCCAGCACCGGCTATAGCAACGTCAGGCACTGTGTTCAGGTGCGCGGCTCGCGCCACGTAAATCCCGTCGGGACCTTTGTGACTCGCCGCCACCTCAGATACGGGCTTGGGTTTGGTGAGTGGGGAAGCATGGGGCAGCTTATCACAGCTATCAGTATCGGCGCCCGCCACGGCGCCAGTGGCCGCGTAGGTCAGCTCAGTTTTGTGCACAAATTTGGGGCTGTTCTGCTTGGCCTCCCTCCTTTTCAGAACTATTATGGCAACAACTAAGAGGGTTGCCAGCACAACTGTCCCCAAGACAACGCACACTATGATTATCATCTGAATGTCAGAGACATTGGAATTGTTCTTGTTGGAGCTACTGGCCCCCTGGTGAGGTCTGTAAGGCACGGTCTCGTTCACCACGATGTGTAGGTGTGCGATAGTCACTCTCTGTGGGTAGCCATTGTCTCTGACCATCACCACCAGTTTATGCATCTCTTCCCTCACATTGTCAAACTTTTTGTTCACGTACACCTCGCCCGTTGACTCGCCTATGTGGAAGGCTCCAGAGTCAGTCGACTCTTGCATTTGGAACGAGAGTTTCTGGTTCGCACCATAGTCAGCATCGTGCGCTTGTATCTTGGTGACCACGTATCCAATGGGCACCAGATTGGAGATGAACACAGTGTTGTTGTCATCCCTGGGAAACTCGACGACAGGCGCATTGTCGTTTTCGTCATCCACATAAATGACAATTCGTGCCGTGTGGTTCCTCTGAGCTCTGTTTTTGCTGTACACAATGGCGAGCATGGAGTAGACATCCCTGTCCTCCCGGTTGAGCTCCTTGAGCGTCGTGATGACGCCGTTCTTCGGGTCGAGCATGAACACGCCGTGCACGTCCTCCTCCACAACGCCGAAGAAGAACTGGTTGTTGGGCGGGAGGTCGCCGTCGGCGGCCGTCACCTGTCCGACCTCGGTGTTGACGGGCACGTTCTCCTCGACGTTGAAGACGAATCGCTGCAGCGTGAAGCGCGGAGACTCGTCGTTCTCGTCCATGATGGTCAGCAGCACCGTCGTGGTCGCCGTGTGCGGGTTGTCGCCCAGGTCCGACGCGAGCACCCGGAACTCCAGGTTCGGCTTCACCTCCCGGTCAAAACGCACGTTGGCGCGGATCACGCCCGTCTTGGGGTCAATCTGGAAGTAGTCGCGGCCTTCCGGATGCAGTTCGTACCGGATTTGCCCGTTGGCGCCGGTGTCTTGATCAGTGGCCTGGACCTCAGCCACAATATCCCCGATTTCATTGTTTTCATTCAGAGTGGCGAAGTAGGTTTCTTGTTTGAATATCGGAGTGTTGTCGTTGGCGTCCTGCACCTCGACCATCAGATGCGCCGTGGTTCTCTGCGGAGGGCTCCCCATGTCGGCGCACTTGATTCTGATGTCGTGCAGCGCGTGCGCCTCTCTGTCCAGCACCGCGATCGCCATCACTTTAAATTCAGTATCGTACAGCTGCACCAGCTGGAAATAATTATTGTCCAGCGAACAGTTAAATTTGCCGTTCCTGCCTCCATCAGGGTCAAACACGGAGATGTGAGCCACGAAGTAGGGAGCCGGCTCGTTCTCGGGAACGACAGCATTCTGCGTTCCCGTCAACGAGTTGATGGTGATTTGAGGCGCGTGGTCATTGATGTCAAGCACGTTCACAATCACCTTGGTGGGCGTGGGCAGTGAATCGGTCCCCATGTCCTGGGCCGTAACCCCCAGATTGTAAGATGTCGTCTCTTCGTAATCCAGCGCTCGTTTCAGGTAGATTTCTCCAGTGCGGTGGTCAATGCCGAAGACGTTACCGTAGGCGCGTATGGTTCGGGGCGTGAACTTGTACTCAATTTCACCATTGGAACCAGTGTCCGGATCCAGAGCTGTGACTTTGATGATGGTCGTGTCAGGCCGGGTGTCTTCGGGAACGTTCGCTTCGTAGCTCGCGTTGAGGAACTGCGGACTGTTGTCGTTGATGTCCACCACAGCGATATCAATGGTGATGGTGCCACTGCGCGGCGGATTGCCTCCGTCCCACGCGATCACTTTCATTTCATACGCATTGTCCTCTTCGTGGTCCAATTGTCCCTTCAATGCCAGATGCAGATCGACAGTGCCGTCGCTGGTATTCCTCATCTGCAGCTCAAACTTATCAGTGTCCGACACGAACTCGTATCGCTTCACCCCGAATTCCGGACTGTCATTATCGGTGGCGGTGGGGATGGGGAAGAGAATCCCGGGGACGGTCGACTCCGACAGGGAGGAGGCCATCGCCTCCTGCGGAAAGGCCGGTGCATTGTCATTGAGATCCAACACCGTGATAAATATCTTCACTGCCTCGAAGTATTCGACCGGCTGCACGGCGACGTCGAGCGAGATTTTGCAGACGGCCTGTTTGGGACAGATGACGTCGCGGTCCAGGTTGACGGCGGCGCTCAGGTCGCCCGTGCGCTCGTCCAGGTCAAACAGGTCACGGTTGTCGGATTGCGTGAGGTAGGTGTAGCGCAGCCGCCGCAGGACGGAATCGTCGTACTTTAGGTTGAGCCCGGAGTCCTCCACGATGTTTCCGATGAGCGACCCGGCCGGCAGCTCCTCCTCGATGACGTAAGTGACCGGATCGTCGACCGCCTGGATCGCAGGTGCGCATAAAGTGGCCACTAGTATGAGCGCCGTGGCGATCGACCGAGGTGAAGTGCGCAATAAACATGCAGGCGTCCGCATTCTTCTCCACTTTCCTTCTCCTCTTGGAGCCATACTGTGATTACCAAATGCTGTTGCTTTGTTTCGAGTCACTGTTCAGGCATACACTGCGTTTTTCATGGGCATTCAGCAGTAGTTTGCTGTCGTGGTTTCAGATACTTGACGCGCAGTTTATGATTGGACGTCACCACACACGCACGTCTGTACAAGTACACGAGCTCACGTGGAACACACAGTCAATGAGCAATTAATGTTTCTACGAGTCACTACTTCTATTGTGTGCTGAAGCCGCGCACAACGGTACAAAAGTCACACAGACAGGAAAAGAAGACACAAAGACTTGGGTCGCTGTCTGCTTCCTGCTCGATCAATGCCCTCCAACTTTTGTGCGCCTGTGTCGGGGAAGAAATGACGCCCTGAAGCTGGATGGCTTTGTTGTGTTGCAGGCGCACGGAAACCAGTGGTGTGGATCAGTGCCTATGGCTGCGGCCGTGTCTCCATCGTGCGCGAGTCGCGGCGGCAGGTTCGTGCGGGGCGCCTCGTGTCACGTCCCGTCCGCGCTGCGGCTACAGCTGCAGCGGCCGCGCGGCGCTCGGTCCCGGGGAGCCGCACCGCCCGACCTCGCTCATCGCCTCTCCGCACCAACGCATGCTACCTGGAACGAAACGAAACTCGGGTTGAGATAAGCTCGCAGTTATCCTTGCAGCTTTTGGAAAAGAACAGGATTTTCTCCACCAAGTGATCCGTCACTCACAAATTCTGGGCTTGAGAAAGTTGGCAAACTCAAGAGGGGGCGTCTGCCAACGTTTGGAAATTCGAATCATTTGAACTGCATGACACCGCCCTGATCAACCCTTGAAAAAAATAGGTCACTTTGATCCGCATGCCTAAGTACGTGAGCTGATTAAGTTGGCTTTGACAAAGTCCAAGAGACAGCTTTGAAAGGAGCCTGTGATGACCCGTCTGAACCACGCGTGCGCTTTCACTGTCGCATCAGAATGTATGTTATGCGTGAAGCCTTCAATTTGCCTCTTGGGCCCAATGCATGCAGAAAATTGCTTTTGAAGTGGGTCGATACCGCTTCGATTTTGAAAAGAAAAACAAAGATCCCAGTCTCTGGCTTTTGTTTTCTCCACCTCGCTTTCCAACATGTTTCACTGCACATGCACAAAGTGCAAGAACAACCAAAAACATCACGCGGCAATAAAACAGGCAGAAATGAGTGGCTGCGGTACTAAGCAACGCTCTCACAATCGTTTGTCCACGTCTTTCGAGAAGAAATAATGCAGGCCTCCCCTGCTTGTTTCCAAGCAACACACACAACAATCAGCCTTTCTTGGATGAAAGGTCACCGGTGTGTCACTCTGTTCCGCAGATATTCTTATGTTACTCTTGCCGCGAATGTCCACAATACGTCAGGTGCCTTTCGTGACGTTTTGAAGTTCATTATCCTGGTTGGAGACATGTCACAGCACTGTCCAGCCAACACTTCAAACTCTGAAAAGACCAGCAGGAGGCAGAATTCGACCACCATTTAAAGATGCAATACCGCCATTATTCTCTATCGGCGACCATCACTCGATTGCTGCTCAAACACGCTCCGAAAGCGTCATTCCGCTGCCATAATTATTGATTTGTCAATATTATATCGTTAACGTGGATTTGGTATCATAAATACCATCTGGACTGGAAATTAGACTCACTGGCAAAGTTCACGATAGTTCAGACCAACACGATCGCACTGCTTTCTGCTTGTTTCCGAAACACATTTTTCTGAACATCTCAATCTCAACTTTCACGCTGTCGCATCCACAAATCCCGAACTGCACATATTAATCAAGTCAAAATCAGCATCCTTCACAATTCCCAGTCATGAATACCTTTTTCAGCGTGCGTTTTCGAAGTCACGTTGGATCACCAAGTGCAGTTGATTTGAAGCACAAGTTTCCGGTCTCATTCCCAGTTTTCGGCGCTGACGATGTCGCGTCCGTAAGACCATAATGCTTCTGCGCGAAGCAATGAGCCTGTTCTCGTCTGCTTCGTGTTATTTAGATAATGGAAGAGGGACAGCTCTAGTGCCAAAGCTGAGCCCTTCTACCAGGATCACACAGGCCTCTGACGCGTGGGTCCTCGGGAAAGCTGTACCTGTGAAATGCTTGTAGTCAAGCAGGGCAACCACTCAATGAAAGCAACCAACCCAACACAGCCGCAGTGATGAGTCTTGATCACTGACTTACACTTCTTTTGGAAAAAATGAGGATCTATGGCACTCAAACAGACAGCCAAGCTTAAACAGAGAAGCCATTATTGATTGACCTCTATATTATTACTCTTCAGAGTGCCTCGCCGCATGATCCTTTATTCTGCTTGGCATCGCTTCGCTTCTGTCAAACCAATGCAGTGTATTGATTTTAGCAACTTTTTAGGCACAGAGTGTTGAGGTTGAGGACAACAATCTGCAGGTGACTAAGACGTATTGACAGTTGACTGCGAGCAAAGATGAAATGCTTCCAGAACAGATGGCGTTGCGTCACCTGCACCCGAAGCTTCATTTGCTGTTCAGATCAACAAAGGACTTATTGATATGAAGTCGCATTCCACTGAAGCACACAAGGCACCGTCGCTCTTGTACAGAAAAAAATATGGTTGTGGGAGTGAAGTCGGGTGACTTGACATGAGGCAAGCTGGAGGTGAAGGTGAGGTCAGGAAACGAATTTGCGTGCATCAACGATGATCAATGCATCTGCAAACAATCTCAATCTCCAGCACACGCACCTGTGCGCAGAACAACGAACTTGTTTGAATGACAAATGACAAATCGCGATATGGCAAAGAAAAATACACCTGTTTGTGCAGATAGCAATGAGTTGCACTTGTATTGGACTCAACATGGATAAATGTGCAGAGTGAACACATTATCAGAGCTTCAAGTGTTCGCGTATCGCCATTTAAAAGCTTGTTGCCGTTTCCCGAAGCGGGTGTCAAGCTTCAGATCCGTACTCGTGGCAATCCCTTCCATTACGGTGCCTCGCTTCAGGTCCACATATTCCACATTTATCTGCCTTCTGCGCACTGGGCCCTCATCATTGGTAGTTGGGCTCTTCACAACATGTACTTTAGGCTCTGGATAGCCCCTGTGTATGTAAGGTCCGATGTCCAAGTGCCACTTGTCGGTCTATTGATTCATATCATATAGGCAATTCACACTGAGTGGCTGTTACTCCCATGTTGTGGATTCAATATTTCAGAGATCAACTGCTTCGTGGGTCCCTGGACTTGTTCGGAATGGAGCGACTGAGCCCCCTAAAAAGCCTCATAGAAGCTGGGACGTCACGGAGTTAGTTACAACATCTATCATGTTCCAGGGGAACTCAGAGCTCGACTGCTGCTGGAAACCAAGGCACATTTCATAACTGTTAAAAATGGCTTCAGAGACGATGCAATCCCCAATATAGTGGACCTCTCTCCCTGTGTACATTACAATCATATGCTCGACCACTCCAAGTTTCTCTACTTACAACACACAGCAGTTACACTCTGCCTCATGGCCATGGCACTTTACTATATTGCTTCCACAACAAATAACCCTTCATTGATGCCTTTTTTACGCGACCACCTCAGCACTGCCTCGGGGATATGAACCTTTGTTGGTAATAAATTGCATTTGGAAACCTAAGCGTTTTACCCCCCAAATCCGACCAGGAGGGAAGCACACGCTTGCTAATGAAATTTGGGTGGAACCACACACAGTGAACGCATTGTTTCAGAGCATGGAACAAAAGAAACTGTTGCCACTGGAGCTGATCGCTCCATCGGACACAGATGTATCTACCTGATCATCATGTCTGATGCCCGTGGAAAAACTGACATTCGCTTTTGTTTCAACCTGCATCACTGCCTGAGGCAACACTACTCTGAATACGTCGCTTTGCATTCTGTTCAATAATGTAAACTCTCTGATGATAAATTACAAAATTGAAATATCGCATTTCGAAAGCTGATCAGTCCCAATGCCAGAGATTGGGTTGTGTTGAAATCAGATCGGTATCCAGGGACCGACCCTGAGCGGGGGACGCCACATCTCTAAAATATCGATCTCGATTGAAATGTGCGCGGAATACCAAGCACTAAATTTGATGAATTTCTCAAAAATGCTGCACCAATTACAGCAATGGCTGCTAATTACGCTGATCCATGTGGAAGAGACTGTTAATTACTCTCCGCTTCTTTAGTATCACCCAATTTACCTGTCAGAGTTGATGGGCCAGAGCTTCAGCGCTGTGAGCTGATGGCAGTTTTACCGTATTGGGAGCTGTGATATCAGGCCACGGGCACAGTTTGTTTATTTTCTCCTGCACAAACAATGGTGGCGCGCGCCAGTGAAGCAGACCGTTGTCATATTTGTTTGATCTGTAAATTGACAGATTCGGGAAACGTGCGGGAATCCTGCCTCGGAAGGGTGCGCGACCCACTTTTTTCCTTTAATCCACCAAAAACAAGTCAATATTGACATTGTGCTTTTTTCGTCATCCATAATAAGAACCCCCGCTTCAATTTGCGGTTTCGTTTTTACCAACTAATTGTCCCGGTGGAACTGCTGTTGACAAAGCCAAAATATCAACACACTATCTGTGTGCACTGACTCCACCCCAAGGGGTCCATGTAACATGTCGCTTGCATAACACAGATGGAGCTCAGATCTATTTGAACTCCCAACTCCCATTTCCCAAATCAATCTTCATAATTTCTAGTGCAAAGACACTTCATGGCAAAAAATTGAAAACAAACCGATCTGCCTCTGCACTGAAGTGATACACTCAGCTTTCCCGATCGACAATGCAAAAATCTACTCACCTCTGTCTGTACCCAAATACTGGAAAAATTCTCTCTTCTCGAAATACATCACAATGGGTTTGGCAATTTCTTGCTGCACATTGCTGTCACACACCTTGTATCCAAATGTCCCGAATTGCTTTCGTGCAGCCTGTTCTCCCATTGTGAGAGCTGCATCAGTCCTTTTGTGTGTCGGTACGAAACCAGTTCGCGGTCGCACCTGTCGTGTTTTGCCATACCAGACGGGCTTCTTCACAAAGGAAAGAGCAACCGCTGAGACGAGGCAGTCACAAAACAATCACGAGAAGAAACAAATATTGTCTGCCTCGTTACCAGTAACTGCTTGCTCGTCCACCTCTTTGTCCTTGCGCAGCCAGAAAGCAGCATAAATCCCAAAACATTTGGTAGTCCGGATCTTACAGTTTGAGCAATCGTTCTCACATGTATGACAGCTCGTCTTGCATCTGATGGTCAAACAGTTTGCTCAAAGATCTGAACAAACTTGTGTCAAAATCAAGCCGACTACGAGTTCGCGGTCTGTCTGCAAAATGTCGGCTCAAGTTCTTTGTTACAAAGTGCACACAAAAACCTCAGTGGTCATTTCAAGTGGACTTGAGGACCTCTGGTCGAGTCCACTCCACCGCGACACGGAGGTTGGGCAGAAAGAACGCCAACAGGTCACACACAGCGGACTGGTCCGATTCGCGAGGGCTCTCGGAGAATACGATCCAAGCTGTCCGCCAATTCATCTTGTATTTGGGCCCATAAGCAGCCCATTAGCGCTTGTGTAAGCTCTTATCACAGCGATGATGACTACATCTCTTGATGAAGAGCCGTTTGTCTAGCGAGTTCGTAAATCTACTGTCTAATCAGATGATGCAATTACACGAAATGCTACCATCGCAGATTAAAATTTGACGAAGCTCTTTAACTTAACATTTAGAATTAATTGGTTTTTATCTACCATCTGTCACTGACCTAGTCATACAAGCAATCCAAAATAGAACTTGCATGGAGCGTCTCGGAAGTCTTCGCCGTCACAAGATAAAACTACGTAGGGAGCAAACTCGTGAGTTCTCCCCACGACGTGAAATTTAAAGAAGAACTTAATAACTGAGCTTTACTTCATGATGAATTTAATATCAGAAATATTACCTGAGTTAATTTGGTTTGAAATGTCATCCTGTCTTTCTTCAAAGAATCGCGGCAAACTTTGTTGTGTGTTTGTGAGGTTGTCAGGCATCCTTATGTGGCTGAATCTTGGGGAGCGATTCTGTAGGGGAAGGAAACAAGGGGCAGGCACCACACGTGGGAGGGGTGCAATTCCACTCAGTAGTCTGCGCCGCGAGGCAGCAACACTTGAATGGCGAACTATTCGCGCAAGGAGCGTGTTGTGAATGCATACTGCTGTAATAATAACACGTCTTGGAAATCTCACATATGGGAGACCAAAAGCACGAGTCAAAAGACTGTTTGAGATTTATGCGAGATAAAGCCACCTCTTCCAAATCAGTTGTTTCCAAAAACATTTGGCCAATAATAAGACTTGTTTTCGTGAATCAACAAACTTCCTGCAGAATCATTCCAAGTCCAGCTCTAAAAGGCCCAACCGTTCAAGCTAAAATGGCTCCTTATTTTGCCAGGTGCCATAATTTGATTGCTCACTGAGAAGATGTCATACACCTGAGATGACATGACAATCTGTCGGGGATGAGGAAAAGGCCATGATGATGGGGTTCTCCCATATTGCACCTTTTTCGGCTCGACAGAGCCGTCGCCAGCCACATCTTCCCATAAACTGTCACATTTATTAGAGGCTAAGCCAAGGCTCTACATGTCACCGACGCTGGCTTTCAGGCGACCAAAGCAGCCTCTCATTTCCTGCTGTTCCACCTCACAGAGTTCTCACAGGCACGAACGTGTCTTGGACCTGTGACGCCAACAGACATTAATATTGAAAATTATAAGTCCTGTCACTGCGCCGCACTTTGTGAGCCAGTTGGCCCCACTTGGACAGTTCAGGGCTCGAGCTGTCTGGACAGGGACGCAACTGTATGGCTTGAATATCCGATTGACGAAACACAGAATCCTCAACTGAACAAGAGCTGAACCATGCAGACACGCAAAGGTGCGATGTGGAATGTGAAATAAACAGGCACAAGGTTTTTCAATGTTCCCACGGCCAGCGAAGACACCCCACTCGCGCAACGCGTTCAACCAACGGGAACAACACATTGGACTGAACCAGACAGGGAATGAACAGACAGTCTATTATGAGAGCAAATATCCGGACAGGCTATTGACCAGTGCGAAGCGACCATGATGAGATGGTTCAACTGGTTGATTGCTGCAATTATACAACTCTGAGTGTTGAAGCCCGGCGAGTGTGATTCCTCATCAGCTGCAGAGCTGCATGCAAGGATTTTGCAGTCCCGCAGCAAATGGTAAAACTGTTCTAACTTTCCAAATGCCTTCTTGCGAGAGGTAAAACATCCCCGGGGAAAGTCTGTCAGTCCAAAAAGAAGGATTTCGCTTCTTGACACACTTTCGTCGCGTATTGCTCAATGAAACACAGACCCCAAGGGACAAGAAAACATTTCCTCTTTCACGGCCAACTTCAAGACTTGGCCAAAGTACGACCCTACAGAGCCTGCAGCAATTATTTTTTCAGACCAAATGCAAGCTGCAATTCCGTGGATTTCATGGAAAGGTAGGCACACGCTGTTCTTCAGATTTTCGAGCTCTGAATTGCGACATGTCTTTCAGAAGACCGACATGGTGGCACCTACGAGACAACGTCGTCGTGGCACTGGTTCTCACTCAGTTCGAGTGGAACCTGATCCACCAAGTTTCCAGATATTATGATGTTCAATCTGCACGAATAATTCAGCCGCAATAGAAGTTTCCTACAATGCATATATTAGTTTGTGTAACACTGACCCACAATGCCTGCCTCTCGTGACAACAGCCTCTTCTGCAGGGAAATGAAAATGGATGCAATGACCATTCAATAAAATCTGACAAAACGAATCAGTGACTCATCTAATTTTGGTTACTGCAAGGTTCAAATATTGTTATTAATTCATCTGGACTTGGGCGATGGCTTATTACTTCGCAGATGTCACAGTTTATAGCATCAATTCAACCGGGAACTGACCTCTCTCTCGAACCACAACACTGAGGGAAGTTCTCTGTGCGATCGATATTCGCGGAGGATGGTGTAATCATCACCGAATCCACCACGGATCTGCAGACTCCAAAACTACAATTAGAGTTATTTACGAACAATACTCAGACGGTAAGCCACCTACTTGTGGCTATTTACATGCGGCTTGTGCCCTACGAGGGTGATAATTGGAACCAGAGGACTGCGGAAAGCCGCGGCCTGTTCTAACTCTCGCAATCGCCCATCTCCAACAATCTTGCGTCTGACATGTGGGATTAATCGTGTGGACTCTGGTTGTGTCCGGACGCTTACGCGCTGATAAGATTGGCGTAATGACACAAGTGCGACGTCAGGTGAAGTCGCAGTGGATTCGACAAAGCAGCGCTCCTCATCAAGCTGCGTGAAAATGAAAGAGTCTTGCAGGAATTGCTTCACGGGCATTAATCTGCAATGTTAATTAGAACCATGGATCCAGGGCTACGTCGTCCAAGGGCTTCTTTCAGTTCGATCTATCTTCCCTGCATCCATCCCCACTTCTTTGATGCCCTCTCGGAAGTGCATCAGCCACTTTTAATGGAAGTAGGGGACGCATGATCAGATCAGTTGGATGACTCATATAATCCAATCTATGTCACTCTTACGATGCGCTCTTAATTTTTTCGCAATCATTTTTCGCAATCATTCCATCCCAACCTCCTTGCCCCAGAGTCCCCAACAAGAGGAGCAGGCCGTCTATTGTTTCCCCGCTCCAGTTGTCATTCTGCCCTGGAAAGTGGGTCCACTTCTATGACGAGGCATGGGATTTCCTAATTAGGTCCGCTTCCTCTGCAGCGAGTGCGCAGAAATGCCTCGCATTCACCACACACAAAGATCATTGATCAATTGTTTTAGACTGGAGGTACGTCGCCTTCATCAAAGGGTAACCTGATCCCCTGCAGGAAAAGCTGACACAATATTTGTGCAGGCGACAGACTTTACTCACACCGCATTGAGCAGTTGTTTAGCCGTGTGTGAATCATCTCCATATTTACCCATTAGAAGCCCGAACCCCGCTCAAGGCAATCGCTGCAAAGCACACAGCGCCCCAATATGTCTCTTCCTCCACCCCTCCCCATTTCAAAAATTGAAATCGATGAAAAGCAATCACTGGGTGAATATGGATCGGTTCGCAGATTGACTCAAGCTGCTTTGGCTATGGCGCTAAAAGTGACCTGTCCCTTGCTTTTTTCCAGGGCCGATGAGATGTGCGCTGTGTGTGAGCACACATCCGCGAGCCCAGCGCGACAACACCTGCTGCGCCGTTTCCCATGCTCCTGTCTCCCGCAGGAAATCTCAAACGCAGCCGAATCCTTTCATCCTTCCCCAATTGTTTCTGGGTCCAATATTTGACAGCAAACTCTGTGACATGTTCTGTCGATGAAAACTTCGTTATCATTCGCTCAACACAGAAACTGTGGCAAAACAACTACGCAAACACCCAACACAGCTTTTGCCAAAGAGTTGCAACTTTTTCCCAACGGAAAAGCCAAAGGCAGGGAACTGCGGCCAACTCCTTGTTGAGTTTCAACACGAAGTGCACTTTTCCAGGACAGGGAAGTGCAGTGCGTGTGGGTGGTTCAATCGTCTGGAGTGTTGATACCGCACATCCAGAGAAGCCACCTACCTCATTCCTCAACCTTCTCAACACAATTCATCAGAGGTGTTCAACTCAAATTCCCCCGCACGTAAACCGCCGACCTTCCTTCTTAGCTGTGGAATTAACGCTGTAATGCTCTTCTTACAAGCCGAGCTGGGCCTTTTTCAAAAGACCGCCTCGTCCCCCAGGATGTTGTTGACAAAACATGCTGCTCCATTTCATTGTGCCTTTCATAAACCCCATTGATCTCTCCAAGAATTTTCCAGCCATTCCAATTTGGCGGAAAATAATTGAGAGCACACGAAGTTCTGCAACAACCTTTTGCTTCCAAAAACACTCCAAAGGCTGAAAACATCAATCTGTTTGCCGCGGAGATGTAAAGCTCACGAAGAAACGTAAGCCAATGCCCTGAGGCTCTACTTTTTTACACACCTATCACCTGCACTTAGCTGTCCTGACCAGAGGCTTTTCACACCACAGGTGTGTGGGTGTGGCACCTCCAGTGCGCATACATGTAGCAAAAGAACAGCTTGCACGGCCTCGCAGCGAACTCCAGTTTGATGCATCGCAACCTGTTCGTCTGTTGACGGACGATAATTGCTGCCAAAATCACAAGTGCAGATTCAACACATCAGCGAAGGTCAGGAAACTTCATCAATATTCATTGTTTTCTTTCGTCTATTTGCATTTCCTATGTGCTCCCGTTTGCACTTTCGCATCACAACTGCAGAAATGCGCAGGAATGATAATTCTTGGCACACGCTCCACTTAGCAGCCTCCCTGATGCCCTCCGTTCTTGCCTCAATGGTGATAATGCCATTTTCACCATTACCTCACGATTGATGGACAAAACCTTGCCACCTCTGCTGCAAATTGAGCGTACCTTTGGCCTCGACTGGCAATCTATAATTTGGGTGAGATATATGCTTCAAAAGTAATGCCTTCATTAGGCACCATGTACACAACCCCGGCTAGCGAACATCATTCACCCACGGGCAAGCATCACTCTGGCTTTTGATCTGGGCTACTTTATTAAATTTACCGTACGAAAGCCGCGCCTGGGATTGCCATTCAAAACTCGAGTTCACCTTCACCCGACAGTTACCCAGTATTTCATTCCGAGAACGATCCTCAACACCTGAACACACACGCAGCTTGTCGTGCAGCGCCGTGTCTTGGGGAACTGCGTGTCGCCTTCGAAACCACCTTTGGCAACTTTCGTGCTCAAAAGTCTTTTTGTAAAGAAGTCAATCGTGGGTTTATTTCTACGTAATCGTGAGGACCAAGAAAACCAGCTTCTGAAAGATTTCCGTTGGACTTCAAATCACGATTTCATGGAGAGATCACGACTCCTTTGAAAGTTTTCTCACGTTCAGCCGACACCTTCTTCTCACGACCAGACATCCTTCCTTACACAACAGACACGAACGCAGATCAATTTGTGTGCATACAACTGCAAACGCTTTTCCTGAACCGTAATTTCATTTTGAATTACGTCAACAGCTTATTCCCTGTGTCGGCTTGGTGTCCCTCCGTGGAAATGCACTGTTTTCATTGTAGAGATTTGTAATTGGAATAATTTCCTCCAGAGCACAGAAATGGAAGCTTTGGTCCTTGCACAGATGCATAAAGACTCAGGGGTAAAAGATCTGCCTATTTCGTTGGTGTTCTGGGCTTGATACAATGCCGTTTGCAACAACTCCACTCAGTGACTTCCCATATAAATTTGGTTGGGGATTTCTGAATTGCATGACAGTGTTGCATGATAGACTCCTATCAGAGAACTGTTTTTGGTTCTAGTCCATATTGCTACATACATATTTGGTATTGTGGAGGAAGTGGACCCCTTTCTCTCCACCAGAGCTTGCACTCCATGAAGGCTGAATGGAAAGCAGCAAATTGTTACTGCGACAAAGCCACGCTTGATTGTGACGTTATTGCAACCATAACTCATTTCGCTTCGTGTATTTAACATGGATAGCCTTTCAACATTTACGTAATTAAACATATTCTATTGCAACATAAATTCAAGAACATTCACGCTGAATCCAGATGAAGCACAGAAGCTGCTAAATAATGCATTTTCGCTCTGTTCTCTGTTTCCGACGAAGCCCCCCAAAGTTTCCGCAACACAGTGCAGATCGTTCAAACAATGAGATAAATTATCAGAATTCCCTGTCGTTCTCCCTGCGCTGTTCTAACGGATTTGCTTTTTTCTCGCACTCAGTGAAAAGAGGGGTGCATGTAGGAGTACATACAGCTCCAGCGTTTGTCTCTGTTTTTGAATTGGCGAAATTCAGCAGTCGGTCACATGCCTACAAGCCAATTCTTAATGGATGATTACCCATCAAGGCTTTGTGTCTGCATTATCACTGCAACCCACGATCCTGGAGGTAACGAGTCTTAACGCACTTACCACTTGCAAGCACGCTATCTGCATATATCTGCCTACAAGTCAATACGGCAAATGGGATCCGACACTGCGCAACATTAATTATGCACCAGTTTCTGTTGATATCAATGAAATTTGAATGGAATTGTCTCACACCAAAGTGACAAACTTTTTGTGAAAGAGCTGCCAGTGCAAATTGAAATATATCTGAAGGTTGCAGGAATCTGCAGTTCCCAAAGAACTGACGAGATTCAGCGCTGTTTTTCCTCATTCAACGAACGAATGTCTTTGTGGAGAAACTTACTTGTAACGTTTTGGTACAGCATGTTGAGAGGTCACTGTGCACAAATAGATTGTCAACGCAAAAACCTGCACAAAACATTCTCAAACCCAAGATTTTAAATGTCTTCAATCAAACTGGTTCTGGTTCGAAAGCCTGGAAGCCAAGACCTTGTGTCCCAACTGGACGATCTTCAATGACAGCGCGACCCTATTCAAGCCAACACAGCGTGAACAACACCACGCTAAATGTGCAGGTCACTTTCAACGAAAGACTCCACGAGACCTTCTGTCTGCATTGCGCGCAGGTGCACAGACTCGCATAACTTGTGTACGAGTAGAATCCGTCGAAGAGAAGAAGGTGAAATGTTTCAGGGAACAGAAAAATGAATGGGCTGGAGGAGGAAGCAAAGTGCTGACAACGGCCGGGGCGAAAGCCCCCCCCCCCCCACACACACACACACTCCAAAGAAAAACGAAAGATCGCAAGACTGGACGATTGTAAGAGTAAAGCACAGAGAGAGAAACAGCGAAGAGGGCACGAATCAGGAGAAGCTCTCTCCACCCAGGAGAATCTGTTGACAGATCACTATTAGCGCCGCTTATCTATCCCACAGTAAAATTGCGTGTGCTGTCTCAAGACCGTCTTACACATGCACCTCAAGACGGAACCTGAATAAGTAAATCAGGCCAATATCACACTCAAAACGCAAAAGCCTCTTCTCCAAATTAAGCAATTGTGAATCATAATATCTTCGGGGCTTACAGCAGATGCATTATCAAAATTGAAGCCAAAAAACATTACGAACAAGTAATTTAGAACAAATCACCTGAGGTGGAATCTGGTGAGTGGAATGTCACGCAAGCAGATGTAATTATCGTCAGAAACTACGAGAAGATTGCCAGACGATATGTCCGATGTACATCAAGTGACATCGGTGCACAATGACCACAATAACTGCAATTGCTGTTTCTTGCAAAATGGTGTGCTTTGGTGTGGTTGATCTCGGGTCAAAACTTGTCTGCCAGAAGTCCTGATTTCATGATGTTGAAAAAATTATCAAAGAAATGCCTGTCACTTTCACTTGAGTGAATGTACCAGTCACTGCACTGATAAACACAGCTAGCCTGCTGCAACATCTTTGAACGTTTGATTTCATTTCACAAATGAAGCAGCTTGTTAACTTGGCACCACAACCCTGGCACCACCACTGCCTAGAACTGTTCACTCAATTTGCAGCAGAGTGCTCAGCTCGATAAAATAATTAGCTGCCTGAAACTGTGGGTTGTCCAGGCCCAGATTAGAACCAAGTGGACAGGACAACCCCTCCGCACATGCACGCGCTGCAGGGCGGATCCGCCGCGCTGTTAGTCTTGCAGAAACCAATTGAACGAGAAGCCGTATTCATCTCGAAACGCAGGTTCGTAACCTCAAAGCAGCGGATAACAAGGCGTCGGATCGGAGACTGACCTCGAGTGCACACCACCTCCACTGCCAGAAGCTGGTCGGGTGTAAAATCTAATTACTCTAAACATTCGCACAGGAAAGCGCCCCAAATATTGCATTGTCCAATTAGCAGAATGGACCAATCGGCCGGTGTTTCCTTGCTTCAGGGTCCCAAGCCTGAAAGTCTGCATAGCTGCAGGGAATGAAGAAACTGCAGATTACTGTCACATGACAACCCATTCCGAGCTCTTTGTGTATCATGCAGTTCGACCGCTCTGATATCAACATCTATTTCGTTGCTTTTTCAGAATTTGAGTGGCTTTGCTGTCGAGGTTCAAAGGCACTAAGCCTGGCCCGTCACACATGTCCCTCTTTGTGCACAGATCACATCATTGCGAGTCTTACCAGTCACTCATCGTGTCAAGTATCCTCCACACAGTTGGCCTGAGAGTGCTCGTACCTTTCCCAAGCACCGTCAGCCTGCTGCTCTTTCTGTGCAGTCGCACGGGTACAATTCTCCTTCTGTCACTTCCCGACGAGAAATGACCAAAATGGGCGACACTGCTCAATAACCGCCGGCAATGCTTCTTATTGATCATTAACTGCTGCTCCACGCGTGCACACCTTGCGCTCAAATTGTCTCTTTTGTCCTCCTGTTTCTGCACATATGCCCCGCCCCAAAAACTCCATTCGTCAGAGCAGCCGTAATTTGAGTGTCACCACGGTCAATGATACAACAAAGCCGAGAGGCAAACAAAAATGCATTGAAAATGCGCTTTTACTTTTGTTTATCGTGTCAATGAAGTTCGAGTTGGAATCACCTGCTTTTGCTCCGCATCATATGGTTCACCAGTTCACCGGAAAGTTTTCTTTTGATAAAGTGCAAAGCAATGGGCGGATAAAGCGGGCAGATTGGGCGCAAACTGGGGGCGATCTACGGGTTGTCAGCTTTCTGCATATGAAACGGGTCACAAGGGGACTCTTGTGATATCAGTTTAGCATTAATTATCCATTGGAGAGTCATTGTTTCCGTTTACATAAGGATGTAGATGGCCTTTGTATGAATGATTAGCTACCACGGTGTTGATTAGATGGATGTTTCTAAACAAAGAAACAATTTCCTTGTAAATTGAATCAGAAGCGGTAAAATACTTTTATCCGCTTCCTTGGTCGCTACATACGCTTTTCGGAGACAGGTCAGGCAGTGGATATTTCAGGACAAATTGCATGCCCGGCGTGCCAACATCTGCCCTGCAGTTACTCGCAACACGTGCAGCTTTTCTGGCGGAAACTCAACAAAATACAACTGGGCCTCCAAAACAAGGCAAATTTCTCTGGGGGAAGAGTCGGTTTCCAGTTTTCACGCAACATGTGAGAAAGGATGAGGGCCAATGAGACAGTTCATTTATCATGCAGGTCCCTTGCCAGAAAACTCCATAAATTATACATTGAATTACATCATGAAACTTTAAGACACGCTGCTGTTTTCACAATGAATTATTTACACGTCGCTACCGTGAAGACTATTGACAGTTCGCAACAACCCCTGACAGTGCAGCTTTTAGCTAAATAAAACAACACACTGGTCACTTAAATGTGTGAACATACTGTCACCAGTATCCCAGTGGTTTTGTGTGAAAACTGAAGCTTCCTGACTCAAACTGGCCAGTGAATACGAGTAGCTTTTTGTCTCTTTTGCTGCTTTCAAATATCTGTCACTGAATTGAAAAGTTTCCGCAACCATCATGTGATTATCACCTGATCGTGTTCAAAGCGACATAACTGCCGTGTCTGACCCCGTCATTTGCAAAGCTTGGATTTCAAAAACATTCCCTACTTCATCATGCAAGAGTCATGATTAACCAAACAAACGATGTGTGTTTGTCGTCTAAAAATAGAGACAACAAAGTCCCGAACCAATGACGCAGCTTCATTAAATGTGAATCAACACCAACATTTTCTTGAACTTTTGTGTCACACGCATCCATTCTGCAACAAAATGGACGCAAATTTTGGAAAAAAATAACACAAGCATTTAATTTCAAGTGCACTTGAATTTGGAGCAATTTATGACAAACACTGCTCGCAACGTAAACCGTCTTGCCCTACAAGCACACAAAACACTTTTCTTTATATTTTAAAGTTCAATGCACGAGTAAATGAGAAACCTCGTGACAAAATCAATACAGCTGGAATTCACAATTGTCCCGCATTCTCTTCAGATTTCAGTTGTTAAAGGACAGTGCACAACAGCGAACCTGAGAAACTCGAGTGACAGTCCAGCTGCATCATTCCGTGGACAGTTAAGGGACTCTCGGCCCCACAACTGGCCATTTATTTCGCCATAGCTGCGACGTAGCAGTCCCTTCAGAAACTCCCAGGTCCCAGGGATAAAGACACCTCATCAGGCCTCTCTCTGTATCTCAGCATCCTCACCTGAATATCCGTCCATAATTCCCCGAGTAACATTCATCATAATTGGAACAAATTCGCATTACTGCGCATTCAGGCGAAAAGATAGTCTCTGAATCAATAGAGGACTTTGCACTTGCACAAAGGAGACCGACTTTTATGGACCCTGGTGTCCTTTGAAGAAAATTAATAAATGTATCTACAAATGTGACTGCGCTGCCAAAAACGCTGAAAATCCATTGTATTCAGCAGCTTAGCGGCCTGTTGGTCCGCGTGCAACGTCAAGTGAGACGATTCTTTGCAGACTTGCACACCAGATGTGGTACCACTGGGCACTGAGCTACTCATCTGATAAGCACGCATCCATATGCTACATTTTGGTTCGAAAAAGAACGCAGATGTGTTGGGGATTAAACATCAACGATGCAGTGCACTGCACATTTGAGCGTGAACTCAGGGTGTTTGGCCTGTCAGTTTCTCATCAATGAACGAAGCGGTGATGGAAAATGTCGGAGGTTTTAACCTGACCACGAACCCAGTCCGACTGATAATTGTTGTCAATCACGTTAATTGCAGGTGAAACCAATGACTCGTGTCCACTGAAAAGGCTAAAATAATAATACTAAAAGCACCTCATCCCTGCATGTCACTTGCCAGGCAGGCCACGCAACAAAAGAAATTCCCAACGGCCATTGTTGATTAAAAGTGGTGATTCTTCCATCGTGATCAGTCAGTGTGCACACGCCGCTTTTGTGATTCACTCACTTGTTCCTTCATTAACATACTCGTATGACCTGCCGGTTTCATCAATTAATATGTAGATTGAACATTCAAATAAAAAATGGCGTACCTTCGACACCCTCTGAGCATTAAATAAAACAGGAAATTTTCTCATCTTCATAAACGTCAAATAAACGCACGCCCAAAAACATACAGAAGCTGCACATTTTAATGAACTGACTACAAGGAGTAACACGCGGCGGCAAATAATTGATCAACGATGCTAAAATGGAGGTCATGTTTGTTTAGTGCTTGGGCATCCAGGATATGCAGTGCGGATGAGTAAGCCGTTGTCTCAGCATCCACATCCACAAAAGTGGATTTCACCTGCAGCTATTTGAGGTGCGCGCATTTCCTCTGGCGAACCGTCACGTGGTCTCACCACAATATTTATCCATGCACACTTCGCACAAGCAATTACATGAATTTCTCCAGCACCTCCAGTTGTTTGCAATGCGCGCATTTCCGATCGGATCTGAAAGCTGTTGTCGCTGCAGGGAACTGTCACCAAGTCTCTTTGCTACATCGACAAAGGCTGGGTCAAGCAAGCTTTTTCGTGCAAGCCTTAAAATCAAATTATTTTATTGCCTTTCCAGTGCCTTGCCAACTTGTACAGAAAAAAATCGGTTTGGCTGGGATGGTGATAAAAAGATTGGCAAAGGAAAAATATTTACCTGGGAATTGATCGCTGGCGCGCCTGGTAATCCACACCGATCGCTTGCCAACGTAGCTCCGCAGTTAAACGCCACAATTCCCTCACAAGTCAGACACAGGAACGTGCAGACACTCCGAGTGAACAAGCATGCAATGTTCCTCCTGCTCCACGAGTTTCGCTGATCCTTTCAACATCACTTCTGTCGGCACGTGAAGAGGCGTGCGTCTTCCGTGGGACTGAATTCAATACAATTGTGCGTGGTTCTTTTGCATGTTTTCTCAATCACACACAGCACTCAGTCACCGCTGCCGTGAAAGACTGATGAGATTTGCTTCACGCGGTGCCGCAGCTTTCTTGCCCACAAGGAAGAAGTTGATTAACCTTAATATTGAACCACACTGCATCAACTGGTCAATAGCAGGTAGCTTATTGCCAGCAGCGTGCACCTTTCTCACCTGCCCCGTCTGCTTGTCAAAACTTCCACGCACGATTCCTGTAGCCCATACAAGTTTGATGAAGGTTTCATTGTGAAGCGAAGACTGTAGCTGCGCTCCACACACCAGCTCCTCCGATCAATGCAACCAAACTGGATACAGACACTTCACACGTACAATGACACGTCTGCAGTTCAGCTGGCTCCGTCGTGCACTGTTTAATCCAGAACCCGTTACGTATCGACTCGTTGCAGCACAGAACAATGCCCACAGAAAACATGAAAAAGCTTTTGTGTCAAGTTTTGCAACATTGAAAAGCAAGAAGCCTTTGTGCTGAGTTTTTTGACAAGCGTGGTCTTCTGGACCAAGCGCAAGACGGCAACCGCTTGACGTCCAAGAAGTTGTTTGTCACGACAAAGGTTCGTTTTGTCCGTGCTTTTTTTTTGCCGAAACCAGATCTCTGCTGGTACGATTCAGCAAAAGAGAAAAGACAAGCTGCTGCTCTCCTGAGTTGAAAAAAAGGTCTTTGAGAATGGACAAAACGGGAACACAAGCTGCTTCACGTTGAGGTGAGGAAGCGCCGCAGCTGAGTTGCGCTGGTGCGAGAAATACTTGTGTGAGGAGGATACGCGCCCCCTTGATGCATGGTGTCGCTAATGGCGCGAGTAATCATCCTGCACTGATGGGGCAGGTTCCTGCTCACCCAGGTGGTCTCCCTCGCTAATTGCAACCTCTTGGCACATCTGATTGTTTAACCATCTCACATAAACGCAAAATTAAGTCATCTCGCATCTGAAATCTTTGCAATGAATCACATATGATGTTTTCAGAATTGTGTTCGGGCACGCAAGGCAGATGCTTTTTCGTGACTGTTGCTGAGGAATCGGCACCGAGAACCATGTGAATCTTTTCAACACGGAGACAACTTGTTTTTGAATAGCAACTGTTGCCTCTCGTTCCACGCTGATCGGCGTGCGACTCCTCACTGAAAACTGGAATTTTTGTGATGCTCCCATTTCAAAGAGACAAACTTCATTATGAATCACGACGCAGCAGTCCGTGACTCGACAGGTTCTGATTTGTGTGGAGTGAACGAAGAATACGCAAGCTGATTTTGAAATCGATGAAAGCCCAATGAATTGGTTGGACTTCTCTTTCGTCCGTATTCGATCAGTGCTCAAGCAGTGGGAAATTTTACAGTTGTGCACGATGGCCAGCTGGAAGTTCACTTTTATGCCGCCATTTTCGGAATACAGCAGCGTGGCAGAACTGAGGTCTCCCCAATAAGGCAAAGAAAAACAAGTATGACTGTCGGCACAAGACAATCATTCACTTGCGTGGAATTCACAGAGCAACTCGGTCTTTTTGATCACTGAGCTGACTTCCCAAACACAGACACTCAAACCGTATTGACATTCAGAAAGGCAGCGCCACAAAGACATACGCTTTGATACTGCCTATTGCTACCTTTTTACCTTGCTGTCTGCAAACACATGGTTTACAATAACACCGCAGCAAGAGCAATCTTTATCCTCGAGATTTATTTATCCACACACTGATTGATATGCTTTTGCCAGAATCAACACATACAAGTTGTAATGCTTTCCATCACAAGAGTATCTATTATTTGTCTCGGGAACACGATTCTGCTTCCCTTTCTTTGACAGTTATTTTCTCTTTGACAACACCATAGAAGCGGCACAAAGAAGAATATTAGATTTGTTTTGCTCCGAGACGACATACGTAGTGGAAATGCTTGGATAACTATAGAATTTCCTTCCCTGTATGGTCTTTTATCTTCTTCAAGGCTGCTGTTTCGTCGATTCTGTTGCTGAAATTTACCTGCTGTGTTTGAATTTTATTCTGCTCACCGAATAGGGGAAAGGGATACTTTCCAGTGTGACTGTCAGAAACACCCTTTGTAGGAAAATTACAGATCTGTAGACATCTATGTTTGTACGAATTTGCTCAAATGCAACGCGATTCCAGCATCACCGAGCAGGATTAGCACACAATCGTGGTCAAAAAGTTTGCGAAACACGCCCAAAATCGATCTCTGTCCATCCGGATGAGAACCCAGCAGAAGATCTGCATTCAAAATATTTCAACAATGCACAGCTGTCTCATCAGCCAGTTGGACAATTCGTTTCTGCGAGACTGATGTGCGCTTTGATGGATCACTTCCCAACAATTATGCAACGTCACTGGTATTTAAGCTGAAAGCCTGACTCGACTGACAACGATCCAGTGATCAATTTAAATGCTCTCTGTCAATGTTGTTGAACGTACATCCAAATCTAAATTTAGCCACGGACGCTGCTGTAACATGAAGGAGTAAGGCGCGACATCGTACTTGGAAGTGTTAACAGAGCATGTTTCAGCGAACACTCGGTATTGATTGTGCGATGCCTGAATACATGCTGATGACTAACCTGCTCTCAACACACGTTCACTTGTCTGCTAAGGCGGAAAATTTTGAGGTAATCCTCGAAAGCAAATGACGAAAACAACGACAACGTCGTGCCTTCCAATGGAACAGGATTCCTATTTTCTCACAAAATAATGGAATCTTCTGTGCTGAATGACTTGCCATGTGGGTATCAGGCATTTCTGTAAAGTCGAGCGTACTTACCTGTTTCACTGAAGCAACTCTGCGGTGTTCCCCCAGGTACGAGCGAGTGCACTAAAAATCCTCTCGGTTTAATTCTGTGCCTTTTGGTTCAGTGTTTCATCCTACATTTCTTTTGCCTTTGAATGCACCGAAGAACACAAGTCCCACGCAAGCACTCGAATCCGCTGCTGTGTTTTCATCCACACAATGTCGCGAGTTCATTAAAACACCAACACTGTGTATTCCAGTTCGCTGTTCGTCAATGCACTGTTACTCATGCAAGTGAAACGTTCTCAAAACCTTCACGGTCTTTTGTACGAGTGCGGTGAGCACACCTTTCTCACCTGCCCCTGCTTCCCAACTTCCACGCACGAAACTACAGGCCATGCAACATTTATGAACGCTTTTGTGGAATAGCTGCACTACGCACACAGCTCCTTCAATCAATGAAAGCAGGCAAGCAAACTCAGTCCCATAACTGGATACAGGAAACACGTCGATACAGCGAGTTCAATGCGAAGCCACCGCCTCTTTTCACAACTTTTACCTGCAACAACGGACCTCAGTGAAATTTCTCTCGGTGGTGCTCTCAGCAAAGAATTTCCTTCTGAATGTCAGCTTGAATTTGCTAAAACCTCTGTTTGTTTCAAAGTTTTCCAAACCACGCACTGACGCAACGACTGATGTGACAGAGACCCGCCCGTGTCGTGTGGTGTTCAAATCACCCAGAACCTGCACAACAAACTGTGCAGTAATTTGCATATGCTCATTTCAGTCTCAATTGAAGATAGACCGTCAATGCATGAGAGTAAACACACCTTACAATATATTACATCTGTTCAAATGTTTGGCGAGTTCGCTATTATCCTAAGCACATACGAGTAGCACACATAAGGACCTGCATCTGTGAAAGGTACGAAAGACTCTTCCTTCCTTCGCATTTCTCTTCTTGCGACAATTTGAAAACTGATGCCAATTACGGATTTAATCCCACAAAAAATGTTTTCCTTCAACCGTTTTCTAATGGACCAATTCAAATGTTACACAATGTTCTGAAACCACATTTGAATATGCGGATACATTCTAGTGAAGAGAAACCTCGTCTGAGTGAGAGTCCACTTCGTCCGACTGTGCCCATATTCGACAAAGGTCCGATTTTGACCTTGTTGCTTGCCGGTTTTTGTAAGTCGTAAGCAGTACGACAGCTCTCTCACTGAGAGGACACACTTTTGGAAAGTCGGATGCATCTGACTCAACGTGTTTTTGTGTGTCACTGTGTTTTCCCCTATCTCCTGCTGCCAAGATGCTTGGTGTCGATTGCTGAACATTCGTTTGGGATTCCAGTGCGTAAAAACCACGGAGGTGCCTTTCTTGTACTCTCAGAGCAGAATATTGAATCTCTCGAAAAAGCATTTGTGATAATGACAGCTTTTACTCTCGTGAATATCACAAAGAGAATCAGTGGGAAATCCCTGCACTTTTCAGGTGTACAATTTGCAGCACCAAAAAAGTCACACGGAGAAAAACGCTGTCTCAACAAAGAGGGAAAATAATTGTTTGTAATGGCGGTATTAACAACAAAGGGATGCTCTGCGTACAATTTTCTCGGAGTGCTATGTACTGGAGGCGTCAACGTACGCCAGGATAAGTCGACCAACAAGAAGCTGTTCAGCGTTTTTACTGAGTACTGCTTGTGTACCTGCCAACTGGCTGAGATGATTTAGCTTTGCTTTTGTGATCAATTGCTTTTCAAATTGCAAAAGTGAAGACAGAGAAACTGTAGCGTTTGCCACTCCCTTGCGCGGCGACAAACAATGTTCAAACTTGTGGCCCCACTGAGACAGGTCTTCCAGGGAAAAACTGAGAACTTCAGATGTTGATTTTCCCAGAGCAGAATTTGCGCGACAATTGACGGACCAAAGCAGTCACGACTTTGACACAGTGTTCTCACAAAATCTTCCAACACAATGCAAAATCAACGGCACGTTTGAGTGCAAAGTCGTAAAAGGGTTTGCAAGAAGCTTTCGTTCCCATCAGCTCGAGACGGAAATCAGCAAAGATTCAGTCATCATACGGCGGGGCTTTCAACATTTTTTTCTTCGGAGCCCAGAAAACAGGGAGGAAAGACTGCTGCACACTTCAAGCTCTCTTGATATACCGGAGTCGATGTTCGATGCCGAGATTGTCCAGCAGGCTGAACCCAACGCTTTCGTGCCTCACCAAAATTTCTTTCAATCTGAATCAATAGCAACCGTTTTCGCATTAATTTCTACTATTTTTCTCTCCACATTATCACCAGATTATGTGCAAGTCTCAATCAATTTCAAGAATTAAGGCATCGGAGTGATTATCCACAGCAGCAGCGCACTGAGCTCAAAGCTACTTTCATCAAAGCAGTTCACGGCTGACAGACCATGACCGATCATGAATCATTGATCAGTAAATTAGGTCTAATTCCTGTCGCAACTTTGACTTGTTATTGACTTTTGTACAACATAGTACCCGCAAAGGTTGGAAACACAGACAGCAGCTGATCTTGGCTCTTCTGACGACAACAATTTGGCGCTTCTGCACTCACAGGATCGTATTCGAGAACGAGAAGAGAGAACGTCGGACAAAGTACAATTTTGCTTCTCGCCGAAGAAATTCCAAGACGTTTCACCAAAAAAGGGGCATTTGATTTTTTGTCCATCAAGCTTCACCGACAAACGTTGTCTTACTTTCCAAAGAAAAACGTTCTTGAGTTTCGTTTCTTGTGGCGCCCACCAACGTCACACACACACACCGCTGATAGGGTTTCATTTGCCCTTTCTGCAAGATATGAACCACGACCAATTTAATTTTGTTGGAAAACGGACGTATTAAATGACGCAAATTTATTGCTGTGGTCGTGAAAGGCCAGGAAGGGAATCGCATTGTTGCTGGCTGACAGTGCGTGGACGGCGACGTCGCTCCAGGGGTCAAAGCCCCCGCGATCATCATTCCTGTGGGAGTTAAACGCTTCCTTTGTGTCAGTTGCAGCGCGGTCCTTCTGGTGCTACAGTGATCGGCCAGGTGTGTTTGTGTGGCGGTCATTGTGTGTCGGGGAAAGTGGCTGGCTGACAACGCTCATCACCTGCCAGTGTGCGCCCTGGGACTTGGCACCATTTACATTCACGGCAAAACAAGGGCTTTGAAGATCTCCGCGACACCTGTCTATTCTTCCCGAGCAGCGTAAACTCTGGCACTTCCCAAAATCGGTTGTCCCAATGGTGGGAGGCGCAGACTGTTAACGAATGCTGAACTGAAGCAAGCTGAGAGCATTCACAGCACCCACTTCAGACCTAAATGAAGAACATGTGTACCAGGCACTCTGCGTTCTTCAGAAATGCCTTCACTGGGCTCCCTTTTTGGAAGAACGTCATTCAATACCTCCTCAAGAGAAATCAGGCATCAATACTCGCTTTATGGCTTTTTAAACAATCAATTACGGGAAAGTAAATTTGGTTCACCCAAGGTTTAAACACATAATTCAGTTCCAGTAACCTCGTTCAAATACAATCACTCTCAAACCGCGGTGCCTTACATTTTTGCAATTACCAGTGTATCAACTTACATGGGTAAAATTCAACGAATCAATACCCATTTAACTGTGGCGAATCAATATATTCTACCATCTAAAAGGCCCTGATGCCTTTGAAAAGTTTGAGAACAAGCCCTCTGTTTACTCAAAGAGATAGAATAATCTGTCTGGCATTGATTTTTGAAGCTGCACAGGTCACCGAAGCCTGTCCAACTTTCTTGATGCACCATTTTCCCCAGAATTGATCATTTTTCGAACTTTTTCTGTTCAAGAAATCAAAAGGAAGCAAGTGTTCTATTTTCAGGGGAATGATCTTCGACAATGCAGCTGCATCTGGCGAGCGACTAATTCCCGGAAACTGATATCATCCCACCACAAAGGAAATTAAAAACGTCCTGTTACGCAAATGAAAATTTTGTGCAACCTGTTTCTCCGTCCGTGTCCTCAAAATACCACCGAAATGTCAGAAACCTGTCACACAAGGCCAGATTTCAGGAAGAAGAAACAACCCCTCAGAGATTATGTCTGGCTTTTAACGGCGTCCATCTTCTTCACCCTGATGAAATCTTAATTGCTCGCACCCACACCGAGAGAATTGGCTGCTTAAGACAACAGCTGCTCTCCTTTTATGCAGAGTGCAAAGCCATTTTTCTTCCTCACATCAGCAGATTATCGTTGCTTCAAATTGTCACCACCACACAAATGACAAACTAATTTCACTAATGAGGCCTCTCGTACATCTCTATTTTCGAAGCTGCTCGTGCCAGACAAACGCTGTTTCTCTCAACTCTGTTAAGATCTTATCACGATCTGATTTGAAGTCTGTTTCTTCTTCTTGGCACGAAGCAAAGTTCCTTTTCCACACGTTTCTATTACTGTATAGAACAGGTCCTTCGTCACGAAGAGCTGCAGCTCGCGAATAGAGCTCAAAGACTGGGATCCGACTGTGTCCTGAGCTCCTCGCAACCTGCAGCTTCACGCATTCCCGCGATCTTTGATCAGCGGCAAAAGAAGGCGACGCTGCAGTCATTTCTTCACATGTCAAGACCAACACTTCCTCCTATTATTGAAAATCCATTGTATCTTGGGTTACCGCGTTAAACGTTGTTCCTGTTGAACAAGAAATGGGAGTCCAGAGTCAATACAACGACAGCTCTTCTCTATTTGCATTAATTTAACCTATTATATGCGATGGAATCAATAGTTGTTGGGTGGTTTCTTGAAAAGGTGCAACTTTTGACAAGGAGGAATTCTTCGAAAAGAACTCCGCGACCCTGCTGCCATGACTCCTCATGCAAAACCAAAAGCTTTACTCTGGAGTGCGTTTCATCGAAGAATCATGGCATTGCTTTCGACCTGAAAAAGAAGTCCGGGTTCCGACAATTTGACGTACGAGTACGAGTTTCGTATCACACATTCATTTTTTCAAGTGTAATAAGTGTGTTGACTTGACAAAGCAGAGAAAGGCAATCTTGCAGTTCGTTTCTACAGACAGATCAGGACCAAGTTTGCGACGGGGACCACAGAGCCTCACAGTGCTGCAGGAACACTTCCACCATGGCCGCCCCTGCACCCAGAGCATCTTCCTTTTGGTTTCGAGCAAAAAGACCAGACTACACTCCCTGATTCTCGGCGCTTGAGGACCTTGGCATTGTTTTCTCTTTCTCATGTGGTGTCTGATTTCAGCTTGCAAGGAAAGATACTGCATTTGAAGCGCATGATGTCTTTGCCCGGACAACAAATAAGCTCTGCTCTGGTCGAGGTGACGAAACAGATGTGAGCAGTCAGCAAACAGGCGAACTGAGACATCGCATGTTTGGAGAATCGCTGCAATCTGGACGGCTTCGGAACATGTTTGTTCTCATCCAAAGCACATCAGTGGCCAACATCCATCATGTTCCCTGACGCAAAATTGTCTCCAGTATGAATTATTCTGCGTCCTAAGTGGATTAGAGAAATGATTGTCATTGAATTGTATAGATTGGTCTCGATCCTAGAGGATCATCTGACCAAAGCACATCATCTAATTTGTTAACTCCAACTCGGAGCAAGAGCCGTCATAAATACAAATATCCTGTCAGATGAACTGTTATCAATCAGGGAATACGCATTCAATTTAGCACAAACACACAAAACTCACGATCGAATGAAGCGTCCACGATTGAGAGGAAATCTTCCAGGCCGATTGGGCGCGCACATGATTCAGAGAAAACTTCCAATTCTGGCGTCAGAAGGACTGACATGCAGAAAGGGGCTTCGTGCACATTGCTGCGAAGATCAAGTTACATTCCGAAGCTCGCTTGTGCTCGGTCTCTAACCGTCTGTGGTGTTCGAAACTGAAGGAAATTTGCATTGATTTAACTGATGGTTATCCAGATCAAGTCCACAACGACACAATCACAGAATAGGAAATGTTCCCATCTTCACCAGTGTTCAATAGGAATTGAGTTATTTACAACAATCATCAGGACGAATCTCATCAGATCAGCTGGTGCGGTTCGCTGATCTTATCTCTCCGCAGCTTCAGCAGCCTCTTCCTGGTTTCCTCCTCAGTACAAGAGATCTGCATCAATCAAGACATCAAACGTTTTGTTCTCTCTGGCTCAGAATGTACGTATTCTTTCTATTTCAGACAACTCAACACAACGAAGAATAGTTTCATCAGACGTCACGTCCAACCAGTTGCCAGACGAACCCATCACACTGGCAGATTTGCTCTGAACTCAAAGTGACCCACGTTGCCTGACTGTTGTTCCAGAATTCATTATGTGATGTCCAACGCAATTAATTAACTCAAGTTTCACATCCACGAAAGAGCTTCTTTTGCTCGCTGCTGAATTGACTGTTTCCCAACTGCAACACCAATGAAAGAGAACACATATCAACTGCACGTGAGAACGATGTGTCTGAGCTGCGATGTTGCTGCGCTACAGAGTCTAGCGAATTCCCATTGATTGGAAGCCGTGGGATCTTCAACACTTCCATCTGGAAGCACACGGGAGAAGCTTAAAGCAACGGCGGCTGACAGGCAGCGATATTAGACAACCTGTAACAGGTCGCAACCTCAGGTGTGAAGCCAAATCCCGCAGCTCACGCTTAAGTACGTCCCCGACAGATGAAAGATCCGAGCAGCAGCCAGTCGTCGAGTCAAGGGTCCGGACCGGCGGACCTGAGGACACTACCAACATGACACAGGGTCCATCTGTTCGCGGTTCTGGTGACGGACCAGGGCTCCGCAGGGAACACGTCCACGAGCACTGGCCAAGTTCAGCTCTCAGTCGCGAAGGTTGGTGCTCGTAGATTTGAAATGTGGTTCACTGTTTGAATCTGAAGGGTTCGGACTGGTTTTTCTTGTGAGAAGGCAACTGCGGGCACTGTACGGAAGATCTGGGCACAGGTCCGAGGAACCTCGCTCACATCGACAGTGAACGCTCATGATTCGAGCAGCTTTAAAGTGCTCTCTTCATTTCCACGGCCTCTGGGTGGTCAGCGCTGTCTGCCTGCGAGTCGAGATTAATAAAGCGTTTCACAGCGATCAATAGATGCCCAGTCCTCCAGATAATACGGCCTTTTAAGCGGCTCCCGAGTTTAGACATCACTTCCATAATTCATCATTACGTTTCACAGCTTGACCAACGCGTCTGCAAACACTTACGCTTGAGTCCAGTTGGTCCTGAAATCCCACGAGGCGACCCGCTGCGACTTTCATCGTACAACATTCCGCTTGCTGAACTCTGTAATTCGGTGAGCAAATCGACAACAGACGCGGAACGCAGCTTTCTCACAATCCGGGACAAAAGGTTTCGATTTGTTCTTGTTGGGTCAAACACAACATTGCAGACGACGCCAATTGACAAACGTGCCTTTCGCGTTCAGCGTTGGCCAAAATGTCCGCACCATTGATCACTCGTTGTCTCGTGTCGTGCGTGTGTGCCGAACCACAACAATGCTATCCAGCACTTCTGCATGTGGCCAACAAAAAGCCGCAGACTTCTGCCATATCCACCCAAACTCACAAGTATACTCAGACTCATTTTCCCAACACAAAGGACACAGCAATCAAAGCTGGCAACGAGCAGCGAACATCGTTCTGCCCTTTTGCTTTGTAACAAAAGGCAATCACGGCAACAAAATCATGGCTTTGCAACCAAAGTGGTTATCAATCTGGAGATTGAAGCTGCCAGCTCTAACTAGCCGGATGGGTTGCAGGCCTCTGAGGACAAACATCCCCAGAACTCGCCCGCCACCAATACTCAATAATAATTGAATTATATGTCGCAATCATCCCGGAAAATCTGGCAAGATTTCCTGCGATGGCAAGACCTTGTCTAGTGCAGCCCTTGATGTTCATCCCAACAGAGAGACTTTATCAAATGTGTGCCACAGAATTTCTACAACCGACGAGGCTTTCTACGCTAGATTTATTGTGACCATAGTATCTCCAATGCCCTTGAGATCGGTAAAGGTTGCAAGTTTATGCAAAGTAAACATGATGGGAAAGTCCGCAGTGGCTATATTTCACACAATATTGGTGTGGACCACAACAGCTCGTCTTGCGGACAGATCGACTTCAGGCAACAGATAGGACGCGACAAAATGGCCAAATGGAAGTGACCTTTTCATCTCAAGTTTCAGCAAAACGCTTCTTCCGCCTTTCTAAGCCGTCTGGAGACTGCGAAATGGCATTCTGTCCTAAGCTACACAGATGGCACAAAGAGACTTGAAACGTGACCTCGCCAGAAATGTCGCAGAACGGGACAAAATGACAAAAACGCTGCTCTCAGAAGCCAATAATCCTCTTCCGGGAAAGCAATGACAGCAGACAGGTAAAGAAGCGCATCAAAGGTCAGCCGTCAAAAGATCACTTCGCATATGTCAGGTGCAATCGACAACGCATCCATACCTCCACACACAAGGATCCTGGTCTACATATTGAAAATCTATTGTTTCTAAGGTGACGTTGACAAACACTGTTCCTGTCAAACATGCCACGAAATTTCAGAATCGATCAAGTGTCATAAATTATTTATACACGTATTCTATCAAGCCTGCAGCCATTTATGGTTCCCATCATAAATATTTGGCAAGATCAAGCCATAGAAGTCCCGAGAACTACAGGTGTGTCCGTCCACAGAGCTTCCATGAAGCAACCATCAAACAGCTTCCTCGTGGCCGATGAATCTCCACGAGCTTCTGCGTGGCATCAATGATAGCTATTTAGTCTGATCTCCTGCCAAACAAGGTGCTATATCGTGTAAAAAATCTTATTGATCCCAAGAGGAGATGTGGTATACTGCAGACAAAGCAGACCGGGGGGCCTTGCTCTGTCTCCAGTCACTCCATCTCTGCCCACGAACGCAAACAAGTTATCAACATTAGTGAACCCCAAAACACCAACTGCTATTTTTGTCTTGTTTCACACATTACAATTGAAACTGATGGAAGTTTGTGACAGGAGGAAATTTCATCAAACTTCGCCAGTAGAAAGTGTGTAACGTGAGGTCTTTTTGCAATAAGGCTGCAGAAACCATAGAACTTTATTACTTCTGCGGAACTGCCGTTCCTCATTGCCTTAATATGGAAAGATTTCTCAAGAGATCAACTCTCAACACGCAAGGACCTGGATGGATATTGCTTCCGGAAAATATTTGCAAACAATTCAGGTGGTCAGTGTGCGCCGACGTTCGGGTGGCAGCTTCTTTAAGATATTGCCTGCTTTTCCCAGCTTGCACTGGAATTTACGAGGACATGTATATAGTGAATCTGATAAACACAAACTAAGGCGGGACCTCTCCGACTTAATCCAGCATTGGCAGGGATTGGAAGAGTTATTTATGGACAACGGCTCCATCAGAGGGGAAGACCGTACGCTGTTCAGACACTTCCCGGGGAGCTCGTTTTCACAGCATGGCAAAAAATACCCAACATCAAAAGTTTCGCCAGCTTTCATCACATCCTTGTCGCTCGCACTGTCCACACGGAAGAACACAGCAGCTTGATAATGGCCTCGAGTCATGACCTTTTAAGCACCACTTTCCGCAGGTCGTCATTTAGAAGTGGCCTGCAATATGGCGTCGATATGCGTCCTTGTTGTTGGCCTCTTCTTCTCAAACGACTTGACCAGGCCTGAGCACTCCTATCAAATCAAAGACAAACACGGAGGGACAAATAGACTTCCGCAAGTTAATTTTCTCGGGTCAATATCAAGACTTGCACGTCGCTTAATCTGACGGTTCGTCTGAGGTCCGCGCGGGATCGATGAACTCGGTCCGCTCTCACAGACCAAGTCATCATTGACACGATGTTTGTCAGCCTCAAAAGGTCAAATCATTTCTGCAGCTCCTTTGAAGTTGCTTCTCGGATCAGTTCTTCCTTCGATGCTGACACATTTTGGCCGTGCCCTTCGAATTTGTGCCTCCCGTCAGTTGACGATTGAACGAAACTGCAGTTACTGCCAAAATTGTCATGAAATGCGATACCCATGCAAACACCCAATCCCATTTTAAAATTGCCAACCAAGCCAGCAGAGGGATGTCTCCATTGAAAACATGATGGAAATACCTTTTTATTTTGATAGAGTTGTCATTTTCAGTGGATCAACGAAAATCATTCACGAAAACCTGGTGGGTGGAGCTGCTCACTTTCACAATGCTGTCATTACAGACCAGGGCTTGCCAACCGTTTTTGATGATCAACTTGCTGTGGGTCAACTTCGTTCGTAATGACAGTAAGAAAGTGCACCATACTTTCAATTACGTCTGAAGATGCACACACCTGGGTGGATATTTCCGCCGCACGGAAGCAGCTAAATTGGCAATAAACTGGTGAAAAGTTGTTGATAATGATTCATATGCGGGCCCGAGGCAGCCCGACACTACAAGTGGCTTATCGCTGTGTGAGTTCTACTCACAGGGATAATATTCACTTAGTCCTTGAGATTTTCACAAAGCTTCTTACAGCCTCGACATGCAGGCAACCGCGGCGCAAGATGGACATGCGGAGATTAACGTTTTATGGCAATTTCGAGGTACATGCAGTCCAATCGGTGCAAAAATGGGCCGCTAAGGACAAACTCTCCAACTCATGAAAGTGTGTGAAAAATGCCCTCAAGAAGGTTCCAGTCCAAAAGCAGTTGAATTCTGCCCTTGTGAGGTTGAATCGGAGATGACTTCTGCAACGAGAAGCCCATAATGGATAAAGCCTGATGGACGGAAACATAAACCGACGATGTCAAGCTACTTATGATGCATAAAACCGCATTACATCACTGCAGTATTTTTCCCTTTCTTTTGCAGTGCCACCCGCAAATTACCAATGGTACCGCAATGCCTTTTGTATTTATAAATTATTCATTTCCTTCTCCTGCTGTTAATGGTATGCTGATATTTGTGTCAACTGCAAATTCTGGACTTGCAGGTCAGGCCACGTGTTTCCGTCTGGAAGGAAACGCAACTCGAGCCATTGAATCGAGTTCCTGCCAAGTGGAGGCTCAGGTCGAGCAGAAGGTGCTGCTTTTCTAATCATCACGAGGTGAAGACGACATCAAAAAGACACTTGCACATTCGAAATGGACTGATACATGCTGTGTTTCAGATCGATGATATTGACAATGCCAGAGCGCATGATTCGTAACGAAGACACATCTTCTCCGAATTGCCATCTGGATGGGTTTACGCTGAGTTAATGTTCAACTGGAAGCTTTCGATACATCTCATCCATCATACACTCATGACAGCAAATTGTCGTGTCTGGGCATCACCTTTTTGAAGCTGGCAAAACACGAGTACGCAACAGCGATTTGCAATGCACCACCTTCAGCGCAGTTAATCCCTACTTGACCTCTTCCTTTGGCCGTGTAACCAGAAACTCATGTCGCTTGTGATCAGTCGGAGCATCAGCACGCACTCCCGCGCGGCACAAAATGCAACGCATAACAACCATTTTCTGAGAGAACAGAATGAGATCACTCTGCAGCGGTTGTTTGTCACTCAACACACGTATTTTTTGTCATTTTCTTAACGAACACAATGGAGGGAGTGCGGTGAACTGCAGTCAATAGAAAAACATACCTTGACTTTCCCAGACCAAGAGTTGATTTGTCGTTGTTCTTGAGTTCTGATCTCTGTGAATCTGCAAAAGAGCAAAAACGCGGTGTACTCAAATGGCTAAATTTTGTGAAATCACTTGGTTGTGTCATGCCGCACGCGTATGTCAGTGAGGACACTCAGCTGATTTGCACCACCCCAATTGTTGGGAAACCAACACAGCTCTCAAAGAATCAATGCTCCGCTGCAATGCACGATAGAACAAAGGCAAACAGAACATTTTTGATCGACACTTACAAGAAGTACGTACGAGGGTGTTCTACATAAATTCCTTCTTTTTGGTCGTATGTGGACGATCGCGAATGAAGGAAACTTTGTGGATTCTCAACATGCCTGGGGCCTTTATTGGGCCAAATTGAAAGTGAAACCAACAGTAAAAATGCAGTAAACAGGCAACAATAAAACTTCAAAAATCCACATGCACACAACAGTGACGGTCAAGAGGAACCATAAGGCAGTTTTCAAGTGTCGGAATCGTCTTCCTCAGAGGACACTTCTGTTTCAGAGATGTCAGAAATGGGATAGTGGAAACCTTCGAAATAATCACCTTGTGCAGCCTTGCACTTCTTCCATCTGAAAGCCATGCCTCTGATGGCATTGTAAAACATCTCGGGCTCAGTCTGACGCATCACAAGACGCACTCTGTTTTGAACTTCAGCAATATTTGCAAATCTCATCCCCCTCAACTGCTGCTTCAAATACGGAAAAATGGCAAAATCACAGGGGGCGAGGTCAGGGCTGTAGGGAGGGTGTGGCACAAGGTTGATTCCTGATTCTCCAATCAATGCCAAAGAGGGTGCTGATGTGTGTGGAGTGGCATTGTCTTGGTGGAGCCAAAATGTGCGGTCACCATCCTGGTCTCTCTCCCACAGCCCTGGCCTCTTGCGGCGGATTCTCTCTTTGAGATTACTCAAAATTTGGCAGTAGTAGTCTGTGTCAACTGTTTCACCATTCAGAAGAAATTCCATCAGTAGCACTCCATATGCATCGTGAAATAAAGTCAACATTGTTTTTCTGGTGGACCTCGACTTGACGATCTTTTGGGGTCGGGTGCCGCCCTTGTCCACCCACTGACAAGACTGGAACTTTGTTTCTTGGTTGTACAGGGAAATCCAGGTTTCGTCACCAGACACAATGCGGTCAAGGTACCGTGGAATCCTTCTCACATTGTCCAAATTTTGGGTACTCAGGTCCAGTCTCATCTTTTTGTTAGCATCTGTTAAAAGGTGAGGCACAAATTTCGGGCACAACTTCCGCATTCCAAGGTCCTTCTTCATCACTTTGTGCACAGTTGAAGGAGGTCTCCTGACCTCAGTGGCAACCTCTTGAATGGTTTTCCTTCTGTCTGTCTGCACTGCATTCCGGATATCCTCAACACTGTCAAGCCGGGTTGATGGTCTGCCACTCCTTGGATTGTCCTTGGTTGTCTCCCTGCCATCCTTGAAACGTTTGTGCCAAAGCCTCACTTGTGGATCAGAGAGAGCAGAGTCGCCATACACCTCCCTCAGAGCACGCCACACCTGTGTCGGATTTTTCCCGGATTGGGCCAAAAACTTAATGTTTGTCCTTTGCTCCTCCCTCTTGGACATCATGCAAACATTGAACAAAACAAACAGAACCAAAGTCAATGAAAAATGCAACAAATCCATGGAATATCTCGCTCAGTACAACGTCTTGACACACGGAGGGTGAACAGTGCAGTGCCGTCGTCATCGGCTAGTCTGACCTTGTTTTGGATCTCTCAGTGCAGGCGACCCTGAACTGTCTGGCTTTGTGTGTCACCACCAAAACATGGTGAAACACCTTGTCTTCAATCGCCGCAACATTCAAGGCACACACAAAAAAAATGCGCACGTACGACCAAAAAGAAGGAATTTATGTAGAACACCCTCGTATGGACCCCATCCAAACAAACCATTCTCAATGCATGCACAGCACCACCCTGGACAAAGTGAATGCGTTTCTCTTGGTGCGATGACATCAGACATCTTTTATCACAAGCATGATCAAAATAATTGGGTCATGGACGTCTTCTGACTGAGTCTTGGGATCAAATCACTCGCGATGAATGCCCCCTTCACGCTGTCAGATTAATAAGAAAGTGGAGCCTGGAAACGCGATGCTTCACACTCGCGCTGCACCACTCCGAGTGTCGGCGGCTCATTTCAATGGGACATCAGAAGGAGCGGGGCCCTGCAGGTCATTCATGCAGTTCGATTGCCGTCATCAATGTTGACCCCGCCTTCTGATTGCGGCACGCATGCATCATATTCAAACATGTAAAACGCCCAAGATTTCAATTCGCGCACTTGTCTTGACAATGATGCCGCGTTGCATGCCGTGTTGAAAGCATTTTATGTCTCGCGTATTGCCTATAATCCGGCTCCACCCCGTCAGCCTTCGCCCAACTTGACACCGACAGTCCAATGTGCCGGCAGATCATTTTCTGCCTTTGAAACCAAATCGTTCCCCTGCGCAGCCTCAATCAATGTGGCTAATTATCTCGTCATAAATTTTGGAAAAACAGACAGGTTCGCAGCTGTTTAATTACATTCCATTGTTCAGGGGGAAATTTTACTGGCACTTTACGTGACACAGTGGCAAACCCAGGTGCCGTATGATTCGTTTATGAGCAATTGCGTGTTCACCGCGCTGCAGGTTCGGCAGGCGTCGGGTCCTGGTTCGGTGACATGGACCTGCATGCTCGTATCCGTCTGCAATAACGCACATACTTTCGCAACGGAACAATGTGCGCTGAGCAGACATTTGACTTCTTTCTTTGTTGGTTTTCATTCGCAGTTATTTCACGTGATGACTCAACACTCGCCCTGCAATTTCGCTCCTTCTTTGTAATTTGGCCTTTGAACACGCATCGACAGGAAACTCGTGTTGAAACGCACTGATCTAGTCAAATCATTTCTCTCTAAAAATACAACAAAGTCGCGTGCACGAAAGATTATTGCTGGCGTGCATTGGGAGGCTCAGCAAATGTCGCACATGCACTTGGATCTTGTACCTCCATTGTGTCAACCAGCGTTGCTAGCAATTTGCTTGACGCTGCCTTTTCTCGTACGTAGCAACGTCTCCTTTGTTCAGTTGCAATCTGATTAAAATGGGAATGTTGCACCAGATTCATTGACAAGAACACTTATCAGTGTTGACACGCGCCAAGGGGGACGCCGCGGGTGCAAAATGTCCCACCCCAAGGCAACTTTGAGCCCACGAATAAAATTTTTGATTTGATTTGCAGCAGCTCCAGAGTGAAATCTGCGTCTGGCACAGGGGGATCCATTGTGGTTCAACAAGAAGAAGTGAAAAATCCTACCAACTCGCTGAAACGTTCTGCGGGTGAATGATCCAGATTCAAGAAGGAACGTTTGAGTTTTTCGACAAACTTTGCCACACATCTGTGTCAAATGTTGCGGATTGGGCGTCGCCGTAAGAGCTTGTCTGGCAGAGCCTCCGGTCCGAATCTTGTCGACGGCGCGTGCATGTACACAGTATGTCGACGAAATTCCAACCAACCACCATCGAATGGACGCAAAATTCAAACCAAACCTGAAAAAGCGGCAGTGCACACGGCAAGCCACGAGCCAATTGTAACAATTCATCGATCCGGTGACACGGCAGAAAGTCACAACGCGTGTTTGACGCCAAAAAGTGAGCACCTGACAGACGGCCGCAAAAAAGCCTGTGGGTAGAAACATGTCCTGTCCTCCCATTTGCCACGCAGTCTTTCCTGAATCTCGCTTTTTACTCGAGCCTGGCTCATCAGTTTTTCACATCATGATGTTGATTACAGAGTGTGCAACTCGAGAGGGACAGTGATGTATGAAACATGACTGTAATTGGACAAAGCTGTTTCGTTCAATCTATCACACTTTTCATCTCAGTAATCAAGACAACAAATCCAACAAGTTGACTCAAGCAATAGCAAATAATCCGTGGTGACACAAATATTGAATGTCGAGCAACAAATGTGAGACTCAGTCGTCGGAAAGTCCCACTGAGCGAAAAAATAACAAGTTGTCTGGGTTAAATACTGCCAAATATTTTGTGGAAATTTCTTCTCGTGCATGATTATGATGAGAACATCTCCACAATGCAAATTCCATTCTCCTGCAAAACACTTATCCCAATTCAAATGTTCATTCAAACACGTTTTGCAACGAAACAGCTGTTTCATTCCCGCTGCACACCTTCGCAACAAAAGGCTTTCGTGTTGCACACAAAATAATGCAAAATTTCAACAAAAACAGTGCGCACAGAGCATCACGCCGTGTTGAAACTGATGGCAAAACCGCGCACTGCAAGAGGTGAATAATTGCTTCAAATAAGTGATTCATCTTAATTTCGGAAACACCAGGCCGCCAAACCGACACTGAGTTGTAAGAATGGAACAAAACATTCTCACCTGGAATGCAGAATGAATCCGAGCCCGTCTACTTTCCCTTGCCCATCAGTCACAACGATGTCATTTATTTATTACCCACTAACGAAGCAGTCAGTAACAATTCTTCCAAAACAGCAAATTTGCTGTGAGTCGCAGAATGACAACAATGTACTCAAACGTAAACTTCTTCACACGAGGATCTTACAGAAGCTACATCACCACCGAACAGATCCAGTCTAATGGAAGCTGACGCTGATACAGTCTGGTGGATATCGTGCCTTAGTGCAGGGCTGCAAACTGTCAGCACCTCGGCCGCGCACCCACTAATAGCAGCGATGAAAAACAGCGAGAACACCTCAATCGCATCAGCCCGCCCGCGAGCAGTGAAAATGTCACCAGCGTCTTCCAGGTAACAGCTGAGCATCGAGACCGTTTTTATTGGCAACAGACATTGTGTGGCCCAACAAACGAGGACCGGCCGCACACATTTGTCCAGATCTCACACTGGTAATTTGTTGTTGCTGTGAGGCATTCGGATTTGGCCACATCGAGCAGGTCTGTTGCGTGCAACACCTGCATTCTGCGGCCAATTTGCATCTTGGATGTGGCGCGAACAAATGATGCATGAGCGCTTGAGAAGATTTGTTGGCGCAGATCTCGACAAGAGATCTTCGTCCGCGATGACAGCATTCAAGGCTTGCTTGTGATTTTAGATCCAACTTCGTGGCTTACTGAAAGTGCTAAAATTGCAATAAACAAATGTCCTATCTCTGAAATGTCATCTCTTGCAGCAAAAAATGACGAGAAGGATCTGGCTTCGCAATTGCAAGCAAACATTCTCAGGTTCACGTGCGAGTATTCTGGTGCACTGAATGTACCGTGTGAAGCCTTTGTGAAACGCGTTGAACTGTTTGTGTCGTGTGCCTCCATCAGTGGTCTGCAAGTGTCACGGACAAACAAACTTGTCTTGACGGCAAGGAAAAACAATTTTCTCCGGTCATATTCGAGTACACGTACGTTCAAAGCAGTGGAAGGATTCCGAACCTGTCCAAGAGAGCTGAAGACGGGAATTTCCACGCAATTGCAGGATATTCTTTTATGCCTCGGCTGTGCGGGGACTGATGAATATTTCATATTTATTTCCTTAATGAACAGTTTTTATTGCACTCTGCTCGGGAGCAGCAACACCGGCAACATTGTTGGTCGCATGCACCTACATGGTCCACACAATTGCTTAAATTAAGTTCCTTACCATAAAATATTCTTGAATTTCTCTAATTAATACATCCGTGATGTTCAAAAAAGGAAATGAGGCTAATCTGGCGGAATGGGCATGCTCCATAATAACAGGAAACGTCATTTTCAATTTTTTGCCCAAAAGTAATCATGTCCCTCACAAAGCCTCCAGTCCACTGGATTCCTCCCTCTTGAACGGAGGAACAGAGCACGAAAACTTTTCAAAAGGAAGAAGAGTCAAATCTTTCTTCTGACTGTGCAACCTAAAGCCGAGATTTGCGAAGCTTCATTCGACATTTCCCCTCTCACCTCGGTTTGTGGGAGATGAAGCTGGACTGCGTCAATTCAGCACGAGGCGGGAGCTCAATTAGTTGTGTGAGCTCGCATCCTCCCACCCTGTTTATCCAACAATGGTTCAATTAACTATCCACACACAATTCTCACAAAGGATACTCTGACGTAAGTCTGCGAGTGTGACAATTCACTTTTCACACCAAGGCGGGAGTCCCATCCGAGAGAAGGACAAAGACAGAGCGAGAAAGGTGCAGCCCGCGTCCAACTCACAAACTTTTGTCACCAAAATCCACGAAACAGGCTTTCCTCTTGAATACTCGTGTGTTTGATTTATCAGGTGGCAGATGCAGAAGACGATTTGAAGCAATCTGAGATTGATCTACATTTGCGAATTTTAAGCGTGTCGATTCGTCAACACATTTAAAGCCATTAAATGAGATATTATCGGATCTCGGCATCAGCGTGAAATCCAGAGGCAGTGACGTGTGATAATCGTCTTGTCGTTGTGTAAGAATGGTTTTTCTCTGTGATCACAGCTCAATCGTCTGCCTTTCAAAATTCGTTTAACCTGCCATTAAAATGAAGATAACGGTCGTCATCAGGCAGACAAGCAGACATGTTTGTACTGGTGATGAAGACTTGGGGGCAACTCGGATACGCGAAACCCGGACACAAGTTCCAGATGTGCAGACATGACTTGGCATTCACACAATGAAAAAGAGTTTGCAAGTTTAGTCATGGAAACTCAACTGTCGGTTCGCACAAATACTTTTCAATTTTACCCTGCACACAACACGGACGGAACAAAAGATTCAGTGTCAATCGAGACCTGGTGTGTCAAGGCCTCCGTCTTCGCTATGACTGAAACTGAAAGGTTCTGGAGCAACCACGCAGTAACCTGCATAGCAGTGAAATATCACGTGGAAAGGACTCCAATGAAACGTATGAATATCAAGCAACCACGCGACGGACAATGCCACGACACATGGGAGGAAACAATAGAGCACCGCTCCCCGAGGCTTTCACAATCTAGTTAGCACAAATATTGCTGTGTAGCGGAAGACAGTCACTGTGTGCTGACCATGCTAATCAAGTTTGTAGTATTTAATAAGCTGCGGAAAACACGCAGAGGCCACGAAAGAGTGCCAGCCTTGAGGGAAACCAGAATCGATAGAACCTCCTCCCTCTGACCAGTGACTTCATTCACCTAAACCCAGTTTCTTTCCCGAGTTTCTTGGTCTGAAACTTGACCAACAATTCGTCTGTGCAATCTGACAGATCAAAACGCAGCTGACATACTGTGGACCAAAGTAACACTAGGAAGTTTCGACAGATTCAACCAGGAACTGATAAGGTTGGTGAGATTGACCATAAAAAGGAACAAAATCCTTTTCCAATCTGGACGATGGTGACGCGGACAATCACTCCACACGTATGTACGACTGCAGAGTGGGTCCTGTCATATTTGTCTTCTTGGGGCTGCGGACTGTCAATATTTTCCATAAATCCAGCACGTCGCTAACCATCTCAAAGAGACATTCATACAGGTATTCTTCTGGAGTATTCAATAAAAATTGAATTATCTGCTGGAAGCATCCAAGAGAATTTGACAAGATTATCCAATATCAGAGGACCTTGGGCACCGGCTCTGCGGAGCCTGTGTGCAAATTTATATCAATATGAGTTTCCTGCATTGTAAAGGATTTAAAATAGATTTTCTCCAAACCCGATAAAAGAACTTTTTGTGGCAGTCCCAAAAAATCATTGGGACAGCAGATAGAATCGCCGTGGATGTCTCTTTTCGCGACACACCGTGCTTTTTCCTGTCTTTTTTTGAAGGTTTTTTTCCAAAAAAGAGTTGTTTACAACAAAACCTTGAGCAAAGATTTGCTTCACGTACGTTGAGGGGAACAACACAGAACCAGGATTGCAAGAGCACCCCCATTATCCTGGAGAGCTGAGGAATTCTGGCTCATGATTCCACATTACAGGACAAGCACGAACGTTTTCTTCATGCAGATAGCTTCAAATGCCTCGTCTGCCCCTGCGTTCCTGCCAGAAACCTACACTCGTGGTTTTCCGAGATTCATGATTAGCCCAATTGAAGATAACATCAGGAGTTCGCTTTTCACCATGACTTGACTCAACTGATCAGCCCCACTCGCCCCAGCTGAACAATCACCTGGCTTTATCTTCAGCTCAGAAGAAAAGAACTGAAAACGTACTTAAAGAAATATCTTCATCTTGCGCGAGTGCTGCAGGTTACGAACTTGTTCCGTGCGGGAGCACAGCGCTTTGATTCAAGGCGTGCTCTTGTTTGGATCGAAAGAATTCGCAGCAGCTGCACGACGCACTTTCGGTGCATGCATGGAAATACGACCAAACAAAGCGTGCGTGAACTGCAGACCTGGTTTTGTCGTGCAAATCAAAAACCTGAATACCTGTTCAGCAACAGCGCGTGTTCATTGCAATTTCGTATTTCGACTGGGAGACTGATCGAGACAACGGCTCAAAGCAGCTCAGCACTCGCAGTGGACACGCAGTTCTGAAGGGGTGATCAAGTTTTTGGTTCACATTCGTTTGTGCACAGACGTTGGATTCACTGCGAAAATTTACCCTTCACTGCTTCAAACATAAGTGCAACAAGAACATGACGCATTGAAGACGCGCTTTTTATCTTCAGATCTGATATCAAACTGCCCTCGGGGCAGGTATTTGCAACATCGCTGTTCATAACGAAACACAGAGAACACCTTTGCCACCCCACCCCACCCCCAACAAAAAACCTGTATGGCTGCGTCCATCCAACCGAACTTGGTCGACAGTGACCACAACATACGCGCGACTGAAAAAGCCACGAGTGCTCACTCATGAAAAGAACAAGCTTCTTGCACTCTGTAAAGCATTGTGGAGTCTCTAGTGCCAGCACAAAAGAGGCTGCATACGCTGAGCCAAGAAACGTACGCCACAAACCCCGTGTCCTGAACAAAACACGCAAGAAGAGAAACTCGTGGCGCGTAAGGCAGGCGGCCCGACAGGTCCGAGGCGTTTCCCGCGTGATGACGGCTAATCTGCTGCGATCTCTGCAGCTGCAGCGCACAAGGCAAAGCAAAGGCCAGCGACGATCGTGATGAGCGATATTTAACTCGCGACAGCCAGACACGCGCAGAGCAACCCGCAGCTAATCAAGTCAGGTCTCATACCCGTTGACTTCCTTTCATGTTAATCTGCAATTATCTGGGCACTGCAAATCACATTCCTGTACGTTCCTCTCCCCGCTGCCAGGGACATCACGTTCAGTCGCTTCCTTCTGCACGTCATCGTTCCACAGAAACGAGGTCACTTGACACGAAAAGACTCGCGAATGGTGAGTACGGATCATGTTCACCCCCGTGGCACAATTTGAAAGGAATTGTTTCGTGTTCCCCAAAACACCTGTGACAGTGGGACGGGTCATTTTCTCAACTGCTCTAAACACGTGGTACTCCGCGATCGTTCTCTTTTCCAGTCACGCAGCATCAAGCAACAATCTTTTTTCACTGGTTCCAACCTGACTCACGACATGCACGACTCGTCAACAGAGTAGAAAACACCTGAAGGCGCACGTGGAGCTGTGAAACCCACGCGGGTATCACTCGAACGACAACATTGTCACGTTCGCGCAGAGGCTCTACACATGACATTTCAGGAAGAATACAATATTCTTTCGCATGTTGATTGCAACGTCAAGAAGTCATTGAAAGGAAATGGCAAAAGCAAATGGAACGGACAAAGAATATGACTCAATCATGCGCAGAATTTGAAAAGAATGAGTCCATTGTTTGGCAAATGGCGAATTTTCAAAAGATAAGCAGGTATTTGGCTCATATTTCAGACGAAATCACGAACCTGATCAGCGCAAGTTTTCGACACAGCGACATTGCCAAGCTGAACGATAAAATTTTCCTTTCTGCACTTTGTTGCGTGAAAAGTTTCCCTGAGGTCGAATTCGGCGTCGTTACAATTAGAAGACATTGATTTCCAGTGCAACGCTTCCTATTCACCGGCAAACTGCAATTACATCCTGTGCGAGGATGTGAGCACCAGTCAATATCTGTCAAATATTTTCGTTGCAACCTCGAAAGTGGGCTTGCTGAAACCGCGACGCAGAATGTGCGTTCGTCCGTCTGGTGAAATCGTCACGAGAGGCACGCAGGACTGGGAGCAGCAAATGAGCGCAGGAAGTGTTTGATTGGAGTTGATGAGACAAACTTGTTCCTTTCACCTCCAACGTACAGCACTCAAACCTGAGCTGCCTGCGTCGCGACGCGTCCAGCGGGCAGCAGCCGACGCACCAGTGGAGCTTCTCTCTTCTAGTTGAGATCTTCGATGTGAACTTTGTCGCCTTTTCCTGTGTTGATATTAATGTTGCTGCTACACTTCACAACACACAGTTTCCTTCAGTTATCTTCACTTGAACGTAAAATCAGAATCGAGCGACAACTTGTAAAGTTTCCTTTGTGGATGCTGCCAGACTGTGACATTTCTTCAGGCCCTATTTCTCTCACTCACAGTCAAGCATATGAATTCTTCAAAAGTAGCTGCTATTGATTGTAATGTCCGTAAGTCAATATTGAATTAATATAAAAGCTGTGAAAGCTGGCATGGAGAGACTGGCCAATAAGAGATAAAAGCCCTGTCAGTGCTTTACGAGCAAAGAGACTGAAACCCTCAACCATTAAAGTTTAACGCAATTGACAGTCAATCAATGTGGAAACGGCCCCAACGGGTTTTGGTACAGACGGAGGTTTAAGGGCAGGGCGAAGGCGGCGTTTAATGCACAGATGAACAGTCACCTCTCATACATATCTATATTCATATCCTCAGTGGGTCCAGGACTCTCATCTATCAGCAGTTGCACGCTCTTCTACTTCGGCCTTTCAGGCTGATAGACGCCTGTCTCACGGTTGATCCAGTACAAGCTTCAGGTCTTGTTCTTCTGAAGGAGACTCTCTTTTTGCAAGGAGACTGGAAAGGAGAAATTCCAGTGGCCAATCCTTGCATTTTCTGTTGGAGGATCGCGATGTGCACGATTTCCGATCAAACTCATACGTACTCACACTCCATACATCTACTCTGATCACACTCACACGAGTCCAACTGTGCACGACAGATCCCGACACTGAACCATAAATTGAAGATGTCCGAGGACGACAGAACAATGCGCCGGCAGTTCGGTCAGATGCGTTGAGAAAACTTCGACAGAACGTCCACACACTTCACGGAATCCACCACCACCCAGCGTCAAGAACAAAGCTGTTGCGAGATCCTGCTTGACCCACATCTCAAGATATCAGGTGTTTCAAGCTTTTAAAGCAGATTTTGCCGCGACACACAAGTAATTTTCTTCAACAAGAAAGAGTGGCACGGAACTAATTCAGATCGAGTTTCTTGGTTGCATGACAACACAAAGAGCACGCTGTGAATCCTGGCAATATCTCCGCCGAGAGGCAGGTGCTGGTAGCAACACCTGACCTGTATCGACAGGCTAATGGACAGGAAAGTTGTGCAAGTTCCTGACACTCACAGACAAACCCGATACTTTTCATACAAGACAAAAACATGTTTGGTGTCGCAAAGCATCCGTCCTGGTTGAAGCGACAAGCTAATGGCACAAGTTTTCTCACCAAAACCGAGTTGATAAGTTTCAGCTCGACACCAATGAAATGCTAATGAGTTTTGCAGGTAATGGTTCCCGTAAACCCTGATGATGATAACGGTTGACTGGTTGTATTGATAAAACTATAAAATCGTTATCTGCAAACGGGCCTCCATTAAAGTTTCATGGAAAAGGCTGCAGACAATCTTACCTCCGGCTGAATTTCGTTCGATGTCCTCTCAGCCGGTTCGTCTCTTTCCGAACTGTTGCGATTCTGCCTGAAATCACACACACAAAAAAGGATGTTGACATGCAGTGGGACAAACAAAGGTATTTGATGACAAAACGGCGTTGTGAATGGCTCTGTTGTCTGACGATCACAGGTGTCTGAAAAACTCTCCTCGTCACCTTTCAGCCTGAGCTGCTCGACCGCGTCGCATGCGACAAACACAACAAAGAACCATCTTGACGTCCGGAGATTCTTGTTTTGTTCACGATGAAGGCAAAATCTCGCGAGTGCAAAACGCATCAATGCATCAATGCATATAGACTGCCTTTTCGCTGACAAACAAAAAAGCAGAACCTTGACCAAAGTTGTGTTGCCACGCAGGCAAACACGACCGCCTCACCGCTCTCGAGTACAAAGGGGGTACAAATGAAGTGTTGTGACTGGGAGTCGAAGCCAGATGCCACTGAGGTATTATTACATGTTCTGCACTTTTCTCCATTCCTGAAGGAATTAATCCCAGATGAACCCAGAGTCCAGTCTCTGTCCTACCCATCTCACAGCTCAATCAGCTACTGCACCACCCAAATCACCCCTGGTCCTGCCAAATCATGCCAACAGTGCTCATGAATGCATGTGTACACACCTACAGCTTGCATTTGAGCCCTCACTTCTGATATCACCATTGTTACTGGGAATCGAATCCAGGACTTCCAGATTGTGACCCCAGCGCGATACCACAGTGCCAAAGGGTCTGACCTCAGGCCATTGGGGTATCACCTGCACAACAGAACACAAATTCTGCCATGCAATTCTGCTATGCAAGGGACGCAATGTATTTTTACACAGTAACTTTCAAGAGGAAAACATTGCAGATACATGCATTTTGTCAACAATGCTTATTTATCGTCAGCTGCAAACTGTTTCCTCCATTTGAAGATAAAACTGAAATTATTTTGGCAAGGTTCTCGTGAAAAACCTCTGCTGCGACTCGGAAATGACTCGGCCTTTTTACCGTTTATGACATATTTGTTTGTGAGTACCGACGATTCTGAAACTTCGCTTTCCCGATTGTTCTGAGTGAAAATAATTTCAATTTTTTCCCTGAACGCTGAAACTGAAAACCACAGCCAAATTCGGCTCGAAAGTTTGTTGGATGGCAGCACCTGTGGGCGTGAGTCAGACTCAGTCGTCAGTCAGCGGCGGCAACAAACTCGGAGGTGGAACTCAGCCTGTGTTTCAATCTCTGTCTCGGTATCTGACACAAGTGCAAATTTCCCAAACTTTGAACCTCAAACTTGGCTCATAGTCCCAAAACAGTACTTTTTCAAAGCAAGTGGAAAAACCTTCCCAAAAATCAAATCTGCAACAAATGTGAGGAAGAACACCTGCAATTTGTTTGGTAGAGACCCAAAATGAAAATGTTTCAAAATATTATTGTGGTGACACAGGAATGTAAACCCAAAAGAGAGAAAGTGATTTTTGACATTTGAAATAGCGTTTGAAGATTGAACGTGAAACGTCGCTGTCAAGCCTCTGTTGTTTCATCACCACACACTGATAGTCACCCCCACACACACACACCACCACACCATTTGACCATTACGGACACGGGGTGAAAAAATATCATCTGACAAGCGGCTGATAAACAAGGGTTATTGTTTTGTGATGTATCTGAAAAGTGAGTTGTCTTTGGTCAAAGTTGTGTGGTGATGATATTCAACATGTCAGAAGGGGTATTCAGGTAAAGGTTTTTTTGTTTGGTTCTTTTTTCTGTTTCTGCAATAAAAGGCAGCTAAAAGTTTGATTTGGGAGGGTGTCGGATTGGCCCAGCCTTATGTGCACGAGTATTTGGTATGCAAGAGATAAATTTCACGGGTTGTGAAGGGAATTGGTGTCAAATGATGCCCAAAGTATTGAAAACAAGTTCGCTGGGGGTCAAAGTTACAAAATAGGTTTTGCAATGTTTTCCCCATTTCCAAAGATGCAAAGTTGTGAAACTTGGTTGCCTCTGTGTGTGATTGTTTGTGTGTGTGTGTGTGTGTGTGTGTGTGTGTGTGTGTGTGTGTGCGTGTGTGCATGTGTGTGTGTGCAAAAGTTTTACTCATTCACATATTGCACAGGTTGACAAAATTGAAGTTGGTAATGGCGAGCGTTCGTAGGTGGGTCCGACACAGAAAAACCTTGTTGCACCGAATCAACTCACAAAAATGTGTCACGAGGAGGAACGTTTTTCCTTCTTTTTAATCTCAGCAACTCCCACCTCTGTAGTCAACTTGTCAATCTCAGCAACTCCCACTACTGTTGTCAACTTTATGATCTCAGCAACTTTTCTTCCAAACACCACTGTAGTTAACTTTTTAATCACAGGAACTCCCAACCACTAAGTACTGCAGTCAAGGCCGAATTTGTTGTCCGCTCTGAGTGGCTGGGGATTTACTCAACTTGCCCAAAAGGGAGATGTCCTCGTGAACAGAGACTGAACTGTTGAAGTCTTCTGCTCTGGCTCGTCATTTCGCAAAAGGGAAAGAGAGACAGTCGTGATGGGTTGTGAGTAAAATGTGTCTCAGAATGTGGTTGTGGCATCATATGCTCCAAGTAATACTGTATGCAGGCAGCTGTATCTTTTGCTTAGTAATCAGCAGTAATCAAGTTACAGCTTTAGAACCACTGATCACTTACTACTTCTAACATACTAATGAAGCTGACATGTCCAGTAATGACCATCTGCCTATATTTGGCTTTTGCGCGCGAAGAAGCTGCAGGCCGGTGGACCACACCATGTGGAAGGCAATCTTCATCATTCTACTTATGACCTTGCTCCTTAATTGCCACTCTCCGACGGAAATTTATTGCTGACGATGCCACTGGCCAAACACCAGTCCTGCTGAATTGCACAAATATTTTTGTGGGCGTTGATACTGTGCATAAAAACAAAAACCCATCAAAATTTTTGAGTGTTTAGAAATTTTTAACAACCTGGAGTCTCAGGTGCGTATCAAGGAAAATGTTCGTTGTGAATATTTCTTGGATCCTTGGTTTCTATAAAAAAAACACACTGTCTTCATCTGGATGGAAAGTGCATGGTACGAGTTCAGAATCAAGAAATTGTGTGGCTTCCGAAAATGACACAGGTGCGCCAACACAGTTGAAGCGGATGTTTCTGTTTGGGTGTCAGATCTGTGTCCTGCGTCAGGTACAAAGACCGAATCCTTCTTTTAATTTCTTCTTAAACGTTTCAAGAGAGCTCAAGTTCAATGCCGTTGGAGGAAAATCGTTGAATATCGACGCATTGGCCCTCGCAGGTGTTCCACAGGCAGACCTTGACAACGCCAGACGATTCAATAATCTTTCTGAAAACGGATGGAAAATGAAGCGTTTTAAAATCCAGTTAAACAGGCCAAGGATCCAATGCACGTGAAGTTCCAACACTCGTGAAGTAAACAGCAATGACAAATATCCACAACTCTGCAGCCTTCCAAAGCAATTTCACAGAACTGCTCTGGTTTTCACTTTTTGGAGGGAGAGGGTCAGGCGGGGCGGGGCGCACAGTATGCACGAGGCTTCCAAGCAGAACCAACAAATCTAACATTCGAATGGTTCCCATCTCTTGATGAGATTGATTTTACTTTTGTCCGGAAAGACTGCCTCGATAAATTCACAGGAACAATTCCAAACAAAGTTTGTGTTCCACAGACAGTGCACGCATACGGTCCTCAACGCAACCAGCACAGAAACGAAAAGAGCCAAATTCACACAGTGCAAAACCCCTCAAACTGCAGCTCACTGCCCTTGAAGAAACGGGTTCCTCTCTGGTCAGGGGGATCCAGGTGCATGTTCCTTGTCACTGAACATTGGAATGCTCGACCAGTGACAAAAGATTATCACGCACCTCAGTCGGCCTGTACTCCTCACGGTTCCCTGTTGTTGTGTGCACCTCGTCGGCCACGATCATTCCCGCAATCTGGACAATGTAAACCTCACCTTTTCTCAATAGTCACCAGTCACCGCTCTTTGAAAGTGAAAAGCAAACCAAAAAAGAAACCTTCATTGATAGGTGAGGAACCAGACCCAGGCGGCCTCAAAAGACATCCTCTCCCCAATCTAAAGAACCAAATTGCGGCCATTCAGCTCTTCAAATGAATGTGTCTCGTTCCCCATGAAATACAGGACCTGGGATCATGCACTTTACCAGCTGAATGCTGGCAATCCAGGAATCAGTTGACATCTGTAGAACTGGTGCATGTAGACGCTGATTTGACAAACAGCTGTTGAAGCTTCCCTGGGGCATCACTTCCTCCGGCAACACCAAACAAGGTTAAATGCTATGAGAGTCACAAACACTATTTCATCTACAAGCAGCACTTCAGCACTGTTTTGTACTTGGTTGCACTTTCTCAAAAGGATGAGACCACTGCCGAGGCTCTGTGCCTGAAGTTCGTCAATGCGTTTTCTCAGAGCCCACAAAGTTGAGCAGCAGGTGAGTCGCCTGGAGATGTATTCAAAGGACCAAACATTTACCTGGCGCAAGGACACCAAGGTCCGACTAGAGAATTTTTTAGAGACTTGCGATCCTCACAATCTGACAGCAAAGTTATCCCAAGCCAGTCGCAGTTTCACAAGCGAGCACAGACTGGCACCCTCGCTCCAAGGCGCGGACCACCCAAAGATCCCGCGATGTGGTCCGCAGATGGTGAGTGGAAGCCATTATTCCGCCTTGGCAAAAACAACAATCAGATAAAAATTCGCGAAAACATTAAATATGATACTCTGCGCAAAAAGTGTCGCCACTTGGAAAGCAATACAGTCTTGCGTGCAGGTGCAGGACAGCAAACTTCTGCACGCAGGAAACACAATGTGGTACAGCTTCAAGTTTTCGCTGTGATTTCATCATGAAAGAACTGGCAACTGACACAAAATGCAACCTTGACAACGAAACGAAATTCTGAGCAAGTGCACATCCCGGAAACAATTCACGATTCTCCTCCTCACTGCACCTCTGTTCAGAAGCACGAACGCCTGGTCGCCATCGGCGCAGGCAGCTTCGAACTTGTGCAGCCCTCAGGTGTTGTATGGGCACGTTATAATCTTTTTAGCACCGTTCTGCCTCTCTCCATTTGGTCATATTCAATTAGCATAGAAAACTGCATGTGAAGAAAGGGAAATGTTGTCACTGATGTCGCAGTGACCGAAGCGGTTGGTGCCTCACCAAAACACGCAAACCCCCTCCTTCCAAATTTTGCAAGCACATGACACCCTTGTGTCAAGTCCGGACACAAATGCGTCCAAATGAACAAGTGGAAAACTCCCTTGAAGATTTCAAACTGGATACCAATCTTCCAGCAACTGGTGTAAGACTGTTGAGAGTCCTGAGTTTCCACGAGACGGCTTCGACTGCGAAACACAGCGCTCGATGTGCAATGTTTGCCTCAGCAATCTGCACTTACCATCGGATTTGGAACAGTCGCTCCAGACGCAGCTGATTATCCTTTCTAATGCGCGTTTGGGCTTGTGGAACTGTTCAATACCTTCTTTCGTAGCTCTGGGCCAAGCACTGTAGAGACGTTGAGACGGAAGCTGCAAGCAGCAGACAGTACTCAATTACACTGTGTCAACTGGATTTACGCTGATATCGCAGAGTAATTATGCTTTCAGTGATGGAGAGAAGCCTCGCCCGTTCAAAGGCACCTGAAAAAAATCCTTCCATTTTGTGGTTCAGTTGCACGGAGGTGAAAATCTGATCTCTCAACCTGGACATGCAAGCGACACAGTGCTTTCAGTGTGACTTCCAGTGTTGAATAAATTACTTTGTTTCAGCGACAAAAGTGGATTCACATTCTCAAGACAACATCTCTTGTAGTTAAATTTCAAGGCTGGGACTTTTGAGCGATTCAGATCAGACTCAACTCCTATTCACACTTCACCACCGCGGTTAAACAGAAAGAAGAACTCTGAGGGAGCCGACAGAGTCCTATTTCCTGCACAAGCGCATCGTATCACTTCTTCTGCAAGATCTTACAAAACCTACTTCAGAGGGAGTCAATGCGGTCTGCAGTTTTCTCATTGCCTGATTTCTATGAACTATTGATACAATCTGCCGGGCAGAAAAAAATGCCCGGAACCTATTTTTGGGCCTCTCACCCAATAAAGCGAAGATATTTCCTGTGTAGGTGTGCAGCGCGAAAATGTGAAAGGCAGATTTTTGAGAACGAAACAAAGCAATGAACAACTGTGGCGGGAAGAGAACCTGTGTCAACGGATCAAGGACAGGGATAGGCAGAACTGACCTCTGCAGTATCAGACGCTCAAATTCACGAAGATGTATTTTGGGAAGGGGGCCCAAACTTCAACTTCAAACATATAAACATGCAGAAAGAAAAACAAAGCTTGCGGTACAAACATTTGGGGAGTTGTTTTTGGAAGTTCCCCAAAAGCCCAAGGAACCTTGATTCAGGGACATTTTTGCTTGCATCAAAGCAAAAAGTCACTTGCATCGGTGTTTTGAGCAGATTTCTCCCTGCTCGACTCGACCGGAAGTTTGGAGACGCTTCGAACATTCCGAGGTGTTCGCTGAACAATCGTGGTGTGTCGGCAAAGGTCACCGTGAGACTTTCACCATTTTGAAAAGTAGGTCAAGTGACCATCTTGAAGCGGGAAGGCAAAGCGAGGGACATTTTGAGTAAGTGCGCGGATGAGCGTGTCAATCTCGATGGACGTACACATGTCCTCCTCGCAATCAGGGATATTTTGCTGTCACCATCGAGACCGCTTTTCCTTTGATGGCCAGGAGGAGGGTCGCACAAAGAGATTGGTGGTCACAAGAGTTGCAGATGTTGTGAGCATATTGCACAGTCGCATCACACTGACCTGGGCAACCCACAGATGATTCACAGCGTCTACAACGTAGTTTAATTCCCAGACTCACTGATTATCTTTGTTGCTGCTTCCATAAATGAGTGATGACAAAAAGTATGCAATAAACAGTCATGTATTGCGTTTATTTCGCCGTTGGCACAACACAAGAAAGAAAATCCCACCGCATGCAATGCCAGGCGTCAAGGGTGCAATCATAAGATGGCATGCATACATATCAAGCGCTCTGCACTTGTCCCCAAGCAACGGAAAGAGTCGTACATCGCATTGTCAGGCACTTTCTCCAGAAAGGATATCTTACTTGTTTTCAAGTGAGGCTGGTGATCAATATGAATGTGGATCCAGCGGTGTTGTTTGGGCTCTTGAACAAAGTGCAGGTCTGGCACGACCAATTTATTGCGGGCGCGTCGAAGCCTTGCTGCAGCAATTATCTGGGCAGTGCAGCCATTGATCACCTGGTAGTGTTAACGTGGTAATGAAGCTGACATGCCTCCTAATGACCATCTGTCTATATTTGGATTCTCACAGCGCAGTACAAACGCGGTGATGGACATTTTATGGACAGTAATCTGTAATTGTTGTACTTGAGTGCCCCAACAGCTTGTAGACATATCGTTGTGTGGCCCTCTTGTGTCTCACCTTTGTTGACAGTAAACACGCTTTCAGAGCATCAAGTTCTTCTTTACGACAGGCAGGGTTTTTACAAAAATCTCTTGCGACAGCATTACAATACCCACGAATTTCTTCCGAAGCAAATTGAATCCTCACTTGCATTTGTGCACACATCGACTTCTCCAATCCAGGAAGCTGCACCATTGCACACTTCCAGGACATTTCCCGATTCTAGTTTCCGATAATCCTCCCACTCAAAGTCACCTTTGATACTAAAGCTTGACTGATGCTCTGGACTTAAGACGCCTGAAAGTGTTCAAAGACATGTCAACTCTGTTCAGCTTGAAAGCTTTCCTAATCTCGGGGGACGAGCATTTCGGTCGAGTGATCAGAAGTGCTGATAATGATGCTTCATTTTGCAGGAACGCGCCCCGTAATTGGATGTAATGGTCAGCAATGAGGTCACTCGCAGCTTGGTCTGTCCATCTCAACATGCAAACGCGTCATGGGCAAAAGGGACGTCTGCAACTTCTGACGGATCGAAAGTTCAGCAGATTGTATTGGAGAAGCCGTTCCGAAGTCACGCATTGACGACTTTCGACGGCGTTGAGAAGCACTTGCGATGCTCTCTGGACCTCAACTCGCAGACTCAGCGCTGACAGATTCACTTCTGCGCACATGCATTGACGACACACACCAGAAGTATCACTGAGCGACGTTCTCTGAAGATACTTCTTGCACGTCAACACAGTTTCTTTCCTCTCTCTCCTGACGCAGACCACCCACATTCTGCATTGCACCTGAAATCACGTCACAGACCTTCTCTCTCTTTGCAGAAATTATTCTTGTTTGTATTGTTTTACTTTTGCTGGAATGTCATGGCACGACATAAAGCGAAACCGGACATATGAGATGTCCAGAATTGGAATCTACTCGCATTTTCTTTCGGTTATGACCCCTGAGGCAGCAACATTCTGCTTTCACTTTTCAAAAACGTGTCTCGGAGAAGTGTACGATCGTACGAGAACAAGAAGCGCTTTCTTCCCTTCACCAGTGGGCTCAGAGACAGACATGTGTGTATCCTGGAGAGACCTGCAGATTTCATCAGCTATTCCACGTTTTAATGCACTTCTGCTGCTCTGTTGCGAGGAGCAACACCGGTTTGTAGGATGCAGCTTCGGCAAAGATGCTCATAATCTCTTCCATAACAGACCACCCTGACAGACATCTCATAGATTGCCATCTTCTGCGCTCCCGAAACGTTTCAATCGTGACACTTAGTCATGCTTGTGAGGTATATAGCCTTGTGGCCGGGGTCCCAAGCATGCGGAAGCAACTGGTAGTCGTTAGCCACCAAAAAGCAAGAAGACACAGACAAGTCTTTTTCCATTTCGTTGACGAAAAACACAGCAACCCGTCTGAAACAGTCCCAAGAGAGACATACGAGTTTTCAGGAGAGTTCATTCAATCTGTACTCTTGCTCCAAACGACTCCCCAAACCAGCAGTAAAGCAGATACCACAATGAGCATTGTCTGCTTCAGAAGCACCGGTCAGTTAGCGTGTCTGTGGAAGCTGTCTGCAGCTGCCTTGTGAGCCCCATCAAACCAAAATTGACACAGATTGTGACAAAATGTGTACAAATCCATTCGCCTGTCCACAAATAGATGAGTCTGATTCCATTGACATGCGCAGCGAGAATTTCTTGTATCTCGTGTCGTGTTTCCGATTTTGTTGCAGCCAGATCTCCGTTGAACATTCAGTCAGTTTGTCAGCGTTTTTGTTTTCCCACAGCAAAAGATAGTTGGAGTTGTTTTGTGGACCCTACTAAGTCGATTGCAGTTTCGAAGCAAGCGGCAGCAAGCTCGTGTGGTCATTCGCCAAAGCACAAACGCAAAAGATAAAGCCCCAAAAGTTTGGACACTCGGAGGAAAATTTGCTGAGGAAACTTTTGTGTGACGCCATGTTCGGCGGACTTTGTGCTCAAGTGATTTTCTGTGGAACTGCAGTTGACAGTCCAACGGCTCAGGCGCTCTCACCAGGTCCAACAAAAACATTGGAAGAGTTGGAAATTCGCGGAGACCGAGCACCATTACGATTCTAAATTGGCATCGTCTGCGCCTGAGAAAGATGATTTTGAAACTTTCTCCTTTTGGAGCATTCTCTGACAGGATGGTAACAAGGGGTAACAGGCTTGAAATGATACACACCTCTTCAGCAGCGCCTCTCAAAACTTCTTGAACTGCTGCAGTGGTCTGAAGTGAAAAAGAACAAGAACATTTTTCTAATGAAACTCGTCAACGACAGGAAGGCAGCAGAACTCTGTCCCGACAGAAAAAAAAGTTTGGATTAGAAGATACAAGTGTCATTTTCGGGGAGAAAGAACAACGCAGGCGTCAGAAATAAGGATGTCGAAAGAACGGCTCGCTTCAGCACGAGGAAGCGACATGCCCAACACCGTACGAACAGATAGATCCCTTGATGCTCCCACAAAAGGTCGCATTAGTCCTTTTATTCCCAGAGGTCTTGAAATAATGCACAATTAGTGCACTACAACTTCATCTGGGTGTGAGGCCAACTGACAGTTATGTACGATGGATGGGTTGCGTACGCTTTAAGGTGTCCAATGTGTGCACTCATTGCTCATCATTATTGCTACACCAAGGACTTGGGAGCAGCAGAAACCGAGGCATCTGTTGCTCTTCTCGCAGCGGCCCAGGAGAACCAGCGCTCTGATGCATCGTCTCTGCTGACTGGAACTGCGTTGCTCAATTGTTTTTCTGTAATAAAAATTCGATGAGCTGGTGCAGTTGAATCGCCAGATTTAGAAACAGCTGTGACAATGAAGCCACAAAGTTTCACAGGAAAAACAAACATGTTTCGATCTCTCAGTGAACACACGTGTAAAAATCTTAATCAGCTTGTTCTGAAGCGCATTTCGACGCCGCTTTCAAGCGATAAGGAACGAAAGGCACAATCCAAATGTGTCCCGGTCAGATTCGCTCTTTTCCATGACAAATCGCTATTCTTTGACTGTAAATCTGTAAGTGCATGTATCACTCCTTGTGGAACACGCCCGGCTCCACATCAACCCAAAACGTCTGCCTTTGATGGAGATGTAGAGAAACATCAAATCAACAGGAAATGGAACGGCATACCCCAACTTTGTTTTAGAAATGTAGCTCATTGAAGCAATGGCAGATGTGCATGTCATTTCATTATAAACCCTTCATTCCAGCGCATTCAACATCATTCCGAACAGCTTCTGTTCATTGTTACACTCAGCGTGCCTATCAACGTTTTCTTTTCTGGCTGTCATGTCCCATTCTTATTTTTCATGAATTAGGAGATGGCATTTATTGCGCGCATTAATTTGAATTTGCAAGAGTTTTGCTTGATCTACTGTTCAGTGTTCACAGTGCCTTACCCCTGAAATAAAAACAATCCCCCGTCATTTTGTGCCATCAGATGCAAATTCATTTCCCCGTAAACACTATTTTTCAAAAACACATGACCCTGTCCTCTGAGAACCGTCCATGAAAAATAAACTGTGATGTAAAACAGTTGCACCAGACCTTCAAAAACCCATTGTTGATGGTCGCGTAGCCGGCCATCTAGGTGACGCTGTTGGCTTAAAAACCCTTAGTATTCATGTGTGTGTCTGTCCACACTTTGGAATGTAACCTCCCCCTCCCCTCTAACCACCCCCTCCCCCTACC